>BNJU01002178.1_pt1 | contig 74192 bp, 104 predicted proteins | sample 8539281 | NCBI WGS metagenome assembly BNJU01 (sample SAMD00202456, study PRJDB9452) | human saliva metagenome | isolation source: human saliva | place: Japan
TGGGAACCATATTGGTTCCTTTTTTAGCTCTTTATCAACTGTACTTGGTGGTATGACAATACTTCTCTATGGAGTTATCGCCAGCAACGGTTTGAAAGTCTTGATTAAAGAACGTGTTGACTTCAGTCAAATGCGTAACCTAATCATCGCAAGTGCTATGTTGGTCCTTGGACTTGGAGGAGCTATCCTTAAACTCGGTCCAGTTACCCTTTCAGGAACTGCCCTATCAGCCATGACAGGAATCATCTTGAACTTAATCTTGCCATACGAAAATAAAGACTAATACTCTTCAAACCACGTCAACATCGCCTTGTCGTAGATATGGTTACTGACTTCGTCAGTTCTATCCACAACCTCAAAACAGTGTTTTGAGTAGCCTGCGGCTAGTTTCCTAGTTTGCTCTTTGATTTTCATTGAGTATAAGAGTCTAAACACATCAAAAAACGAGCATCTCCAATTACGGAAGTGCTCATTTTTCTTCTTTCTAAAAAAGGAAAGCCCTGCGGCCTTCCCTTATCTTACTTGCGCTTCTTCTTCGCTTTCTTCATTTTATTAGCCATGCGTTTCATGGACTGTTTCATAGCAAATTCACCGATTTTACCTTTGAGTCCGCCACCAAACATCTGGCTCATATCTGGCATTCCTGCTCCTCCGAGAGCGGATAAGTCAGGCATACCACCTTGTCCCATCATTCCTTCAAGGGCAGACATATCCATTCCTCCCATATTTGGCATATTTTTAGGAAGGTTATTTGGATTAATTCCCATTTGCTTCATCATCTTGTTCATATCTCCAGACATAACACCCTGCATGAGCTGTTTAGCCTGGTTAAAGTCCTTGATGAATTTATTGACTTCGACAAATGTATTTCCAGAACCAGCTGCGATACGACGACGGCGGCTTGGATTTAACAAATCTGGATTTTCACGTTCTTCAGGAGTCATAGAAGAAACTATGGCACGTTTACGGGCAATCTGGCGCTCATCCACTTTCATATTTTGAATCGCTGGATTGTTGGCCATACCTGGAATCATCTTGAGCAAGTCTTCCATCGGCCCCATGTTTTGCACCTGATCCAACTGATCAATGAAATCATTGAAATCAAAGGTGTTTTCACGCATCTTCTCAGCCATTTCAAGGGCTTTTTGCTCATCGTATTCTTGAGAAGCTTTCTCAATCAAAGTGAGCATATCTCCCATGCCAAGGATACGGCTTGACATACGGTCTGGGTGGAAGGTCTCAATGTCCGTAATCTTTTCACCTGTACCAGTGAACTTGATTGGTTTTCCAGTAATGTGACGAACAGATAGAGCAGCACCACCACGAGTATCCCCATCAATCTTGGTAAGGATAACCCCAGTGACTTCTAACTGAGCATTGAACTCACGTGCAACATTGGCTGCTTCTTGACCAATCATGGCATCAACCACGAGCAGAATTTCGTTTGGTTGAGCCAATTCTTTTACGTCACGAAGTTCATTCATCAAAAGCTCATCAATCTGCAAACGACCTGCCGTATCAATCAAGACATAATCGTTGTGATTGGCTTGGGCTTGTTCCAAACCTTGACGAACAATCTCCACAGCTGGAACCTCTGTCCCAAGAGCGAAGACAGGCACATCAATCTGTTGTCCCAAGGTCTTAAGCTGATCAATAGCAGCAGGACGATAAATATCCGCCGCAATCATCAAAGGACGAGCATTTTCTTTTTTCTTGAGTTTGTTGGCCAATTTACCAGCAAAGGTTGTTTTTACCAGCCCCCTGCAAACCGACCATCATGATGATAGTTGGAATCTTAGGTGACTTGATAATCTCAGCCGTATCAGAACCCAAAACAGCCGTCAGTTCCTCATCAACGATTTTAATAATCTGTTGCGCAGGATTAAGGGTATCAATGACTTCATGTCCGACTGCACGCTCACGAACTTTCTTGATAAAGTCCTTTACAACGGGCAAAGCAACATCGGCCTCAAGCAAGGCCAAGCGAATCTCTTTGGTTGCTTCTTGGACATCAGCCTCAGAGATTTTTCCTTTTTTGCGTAGATTTTTAAAGACGTTCTGCAAACGTTCTGTTAAACTTTCAAATGCCATTTTTCTTCCTCTTATTCTCTATTATCAATGCTTGTTAGAATTTCTATCTGCTCCTGCAGAAAGTCATCCTTGGGATAGCGCTCCAAAATCTGGTCAAAAATCTGACTACGGACAATGTAGTCCGAGTACATGTGCAATTTCATCTCATAATCTTCCAGAATCTTTTCTGTCCGCTTGATATTATCATAGACAGCCTGACGACTGACACCAAACTCTTCAGCAATCTCAGCAAGGCTATAATCATCAGCGTAGTAGAGCTCTATGTAGTTCATTTGCTTGTCTGTCAAAAGCGCTGCATAAAATTCAAAGAGCGCATTCATACGATTGGTTTTTTCAATTTCCATAACTTTTATTATACCAAAAATTAGCCTAATCTACCACATTAGCAGGCTAATCCGAGAAGATAGCCAGGTAAATTTTAAAAAGACATGAGCCTAGCCCCAAGTAATTTCCAATTGATAGCTGGCAAAGGGATGTCCCTCTTGATTTTGTAGTTGATAATCTAGCTCAATCTTTTGCCCATCAACTTGATAATGAGTCGTTTGGATGATAAACTCCTGCATGCCCATAGGTGTGGGAATATAGGCTAAACTATCACTATCATTTAAAAAGCGCATAATGGTCTTGGGATTGGAAAAACGGCTCATCACCAGTTCTTGACCATGAAATTTAATCACTACTTTTTCCTTTCCTCATTATAGAAAAGCAGGTAGCTATAATCTCCTTTTTCATGCACTTCCACGTCATAAAGTTGGTCAATCACTTCCAACTGCTCATCAAACTGAATCGTATTTCGCATCCGAATCTTCACATCAAGTCCTCTTTCTTGTCTCTTGTCCTACTATTTTACCAAAAACTCTAGCTTTTTGCTATAATGGTCATATGAACGAAAAAGTATTCCGTGACCCAGTTCACAACTATATCCATGTCAATAATCAAATCATCTATGACTTGATTAATACAAAAGAATTTCAGCGTTTGCGTCGTATCAAACAACTGGGAACTTCCAGTTATACCTTCCACGGTGGAGAACACAGTCGCTTCTCTCACTGTCTAGGAGTCTATGAGATTGCACGACGTATCACGGAGATTTTTGAAGAAAAATATCCTGAAGAATGGAATCCTGCCGAGTCTCTCTTGACCATGACTGCTGCTCTCCTACATGACCTTGGACACGGTGCCTACTCCCATACTTTTGAACATCTCTTTGATACAGACCATGAAGCCATTACTCAAGAGATTATTCAAAGTCCTGAAACGGAGATTCACCAAGTCCTGCTACAAGTGGCGCCAGATTTTCCAGAAAAGATTGCAAGTGTCATAGACCATACCTACCCTAACAAGCAGGTTGTGCAACTCATTTCTAGTCAGATTGATGCAGACCGCATGGACTATCTCTTGCGCGACTCCTATTTTACAGGAGCATCTTATGGGGAATTTGACCTGACTCGCATACTCCGAGTCATTCGTCCTATCGAAAATGGAATCGCCTTTCAGCGCAATGGCATGCACGCCATCGAAGACTACGTCCTCAGTCGCTACCAGATGTACATGCAGGTTTATTTCCACCCCGCAACACGCGCCATGGAAGTTCTCCTACAGAATCTTCTCAAGCGCGCCAAGGAACTCTATCCTGAGGACAAAGACTTTTTTGCACGAACTTCTCCACACCTCCTGCCTTTCTTTGAAAAAAATGTGACCTTGTCTGACTATCTGGCTCTAGATGATGGTGTGATGAATACCTACTTCCAGCTCTGGATGACCAGTCCTGACAAGATTCTCGCAGACTTGTCGCAACGCTTTGTCAACCGCAAGGTCTTTAAATCCATTACCTTTTCACAAGAAGATCAAGACCAACTCGCTAGCATGAGAAAATTGGTTGAGGACATTGGCTTTGATCCCGACTACTATACTGCCATTCATAAGAACTTCGACCTCCCTTATGATATCTATCGTCCCGAATCTGAAAACCCACGGACACAGATTGAGATTTTATAAAAAAATGGAGAACTGGCCGAACTCTCTAGCCTGTCTCCTATCGTCCAATCCCTTGCTGGAAGTCGCCACGGAGATAATCGCTTTTATTTTCCAAAAGAAATGTTGGACCAAAACAGTATCTTTGCTAGCATTACCCAGCAATTTTTACACTTGATTGAGAACGATCATTTTACTCCAAATAAAAACTAGAAGAGGAAATTTATGAGTATTAAACTAATCGCCGTCGATATCGACGGAACCCTAGTCAATAGCCAAAAGGAGATTACTCCTGAAGTCTTTTCTGCCATCCAAGATGCCAAAGAAGCTAGTGTCAAAGTCGTGATTGCAACTGGCCGCCCTATCGCAGGTGTTGCCAAACTTCTGGACGACTTGCAGTTGAGAGACGAGGGTGACTATGTCGTGACCTTCAACGGTGCCCTTGTCCAAGAAACTGCTACAGGACATGAGATTATCAGTGAATCCTTGACCTATGAGGATTATCTGGATATGGAATTTCTCAGTCGTAAGCTCGGTGTCCACATGCACGCTATTACAAAGGATGGTATCTATACTGCCAATCGCAATATCGGAAAATACACAGTGCACGAATCAACCCTCGTCAGCATGCCCATCTTCTACCGTACACCTGAAGAAATGGCTGGCAAGGAAATCGTCAAATGTATGTTCATCGATGAGCCTGAGATTCTCGATGCTGCGATTGAAAAAATCCCAGCCGAATTTTACGAACGCTACTCCATCAACAAATCTGCTCCTTTCTACCTCGAACTCCTTAAAAAGAATGTGGACAAAGGTTCAGCCATCACTCACCTAGCTGAAAAACTCGGATTGACCAAAGATGAAACCATGGCTATCGGTGACGAAGAAAATGACCGTGCCATGCTGGAAGTCGTTGGCAACCCTGTAGTCATGGAAAACGGAAATCCAGAAATCAAAAAAATCGCCAAATACATCACCAAAACAAATGACGAATCTGGCGTTGCCCATGCCATCCGTACATGGGTACTGTAAAAGGGAAGAATATACGAAAACCGCTCAGCTGAGCGGTTTTTGAATGTCTAATTACTGCCCCCTGCAAACATAATAGTATATATCAGTCTTTCCGATTTGTTGTTATTTATGGTTTTTATAAAAAGAAAAAAACGATTGAAAAAAATATAAAAAAATAAGTTTTTTTGGGGCAAGTTTGGGGCGAAAGCTATAATAATAAGCAGTGATTTTGGTCACTGCTTTTATTATTGCAAACAAAAACCGCAAGCCGTAGCCTGCGGTAGATAAACATTTTAGAAAAGTTTCCTTTCTATTTATTTTTTTAAAATTATTTAGTCGTAATCAAGCCTTCAGGCTCGACTGTGAACTCTGGTTTATCTGCCATTGTTCCGTCTGGTTTGATGTAGTACCAGCCTTTTTTGTCTGCTGATTGGATAAAGGCATTAGATACCATGTTTCCGCCCTTGCTGTCGAGATAGTACCATGTATCCTTGTACTTGACCCATCCTGTCTTCATGGCACCTTCTACGTCGAAATAGTACCACTTCTCAGCGATTTTCTTCCAGCCTGTGGCCATCTCGCCTGATTGGTCAAACCAGTACCAGTTGCCGTCTGAGTGCTTCTTCCACTGTTCTGCAAGCATGTAGCCTGACCCATCGAAGTAGTACCAAGTGCCGTCAATCTTCTCAAACTTGTCTTTTGGATAGCTTCCGTCTGAGTGTACGTACCAGTAGCCTGTGCCGTTCTTTTGCCAGCCGGTCTCAACTTCTTCAGGCGGTACGATATACCCAACGATTTCACTTACAGAACGCTCATTGTAGCGACAAGGGCCACCCACTTCTAAGTAGTCCCAGTTTCCATCGATGTTCTGCTCAATCGTCTTGATAGTATCCCCGTCTGAATCCTCATAGACAAGCCCTGTATGGCCATAGTTGACACCGTCACCAGCTACATAGGATTTCACGAAGAACCAACCAGCCTTTGGATAGTCAGCGTCATACACGACTTTCAGGCCTTGAGAGCGTGCTGACTCAAGCAAGTCGTAGGCATTGCCCCATAGCGTCACGCCGTACCAATGACGTAGCCCGTAACAAGGCACGTCGGCACACTGGAAGCCATAAGCTCCATCGTTGTCCACTCCATCGCCAGCGTTGGCTTTATCGATGAAGAATTGAATCATTTCCTGTTTTTTTAGACATACTTACTGCCCTTTCCATGCGTCATTCATCTGCTTCACTGCTGACTCTACAAAGGTGTCTAGGTCCTTGTCAGTCATGCTGATATTGTATTTTGTCAGCTCTGCACGAATTTTAGCGCGAGCCTGTGCAAGTTTTTCATCGCCTTTATAGCCTGTTTCAGCTGCGACCTGCTCCACGGCATGTACTGCGTTTTTGGCTAGGATTTCAGCGATTTTTACCGCTTTTTCTCCACCTTTTCGCAAAAGATAGTCTTTTACTGCTTTTACGATACTACCTGTGGCTACTGCTAAAAAGCCTGTCGCAAAAGCGATGAGGAGTTCATTAAATTGTATCATATGTTTTTCCTTCCTAGCGCCTTACTGCGCCCCTTTCTCATCTTCAACTAAGATGTCATCTCTAATCTGCAACGATTCAAAATTGTTGTACAAGTGGTCTATGTAGCCATTGCCACCAAGAGCCTTATAGCTATTGTGCATGTTTTCCACTACGTAGAACTCATCCTTGGTAGTGAACCCACGGCGGATAGCACTGCGAATATCACGATCAAGGCGCATCCTCATGGTTACAAGATGCGCATCGTCGTGAAGTTTTAGCTTTGCTTGTACTTCGTCAATTTTAGCGTTGTTCTCGTCAGCAGTAATCTGGACATCTTTGATTTGTTTCTTGACATCATTCAATTCTGAAATGATTTGGTCTGTCTGTTCCTTGGTCTTCTTCGGCATTTATAGCCCAACCAAGCAACGACGATTGGTGTGGCAACTGGCAAAACGTTCATAAAAAAATGCTCTGTTGATTGTAAGACGTCCATAGGCACCTCTACTGTTCATTTGGTGCTTTCGGTGTGTTAAACTTCCAAGTTGCTAGAACACCATTCTGGTAAGGTGTTCCTTCAAGTTGAGCAAGGGTTTCTCCTTGATAAGTAAAGGACTGATTGGTTTGAATCAGAATGCGTTTACCTTCTCCATTGATTTCAGCGTGACTTGGGTCTTCAACAGCAAAGATTGCACCAGGCTCATAAAATTTTCCGACTTCAGCAAGAGGGAAGAGTTCAACCATTTCTTTGTAGGTCGTACCGTAAGAGACTTTTTCGCCCATGATGGAATCTTGAGCCATCACTCGAACAACCTTATCGATTTTATTTGTAAGAGCTACAAGCTTGTTCTGTTCACTCTCGTTTTGCGCAATCTTCTGGTTAGCCTGTTCAAGCTGCGCCTGTGTTTTGACAATAGCGCTACCTGGATCTAGCTCGGCTTTTAAGATATCCAGTACCGCTTGAATCAAGATATCTTCTGGTTCACTTGTGCGATCTCCTACAAGCTCACGCATGTTCGTACTGTAACGATTGCCTTCTGATAAACGAATTTCAACTACTGTCTTGATATTATCTCCAAATCCTCGTGTATAAGGTTTGCTTGCTAGTTCATAATTATTAATTGCCATTTGTCATGTTTCCTTTCACTTCTTCAAATAACTCTTTTAGAGCTGGGTCATATTCTAGGACCTTTTTCATCGTGTGCAATTCGCTTGCTGCATACAAATAAAGAGCCTCATTCTTAGCTGATTCTTGCTCACTGACTGCTAGTTTTTTAGTCAGTGAATCAAGTGTTAACTGATTTACTACTGCGTCCATGTTGTTATTCATGCTATTGTTTTCTCCATTTTTTCTATTTTTTGATTTAATTCTTGGATGGCCTTGATTAAGTAAGGAACCAGCGCAAATGTGTTATATGTGTAAATTCCATCTGGACCCTCACGAAAAGCGTCTGGAGCGTACTTCTGCACATCTTGAGCCATGATACCACATGAGATATCCTCTACCTCATTATTAAATTCTTTTCGGTAACTATAAGTTTTCAAACGATTAATAACATCAAGCCCTGAAACACTACTCTCTTGAATATTTGATTTAAGTCTGCGGTCAGAAGTATCGCGCCAAGCTGGGAACCACTCTCTGACACCACTGGCTTTTTCCAGATAAAAATAATCCGGGCTACTGCGTCCAATCTTCTCGTATCCATTAGAATAAATCCAAGCACCGCCATCATAAAAGATTCTTCCTGTAACTTTCAGATCACCATGGACAATAGGTGTTTTCCAAATTCAGCGGTATTCTTACAATACATCTTGCCATTATTTTTAACGAACCATGCATAGTATCCAGGTTCATTCCAATTGCCTCCCCAGTTAACCCAGAGAGCTGATGCGTTATCGCCACCTTCGCCATCTCCCATTCCAACCGAGAAGTGATTACGACCAGTTATCCAACGTCCATAGCCTGAATCATGCGTTCCGAGCTGGAAGCCACCAATCCAGCCTTTATAACCTTCTAAAACAGTTGAGCTAGTAATGACGGACTCGACTCTTGTCGCAAAAATACGTTTAGACGTCAGTTGGTCAATAAATGCTTCATTTGCCGTGATTTTTCTAATGAGCGCATTATCAACTTTCAACTTCTCAGCCGTGACCGCTTCAGCATCTAATATCGTAGTCGTGACCGAACCAGCTTCAAAATTGGCTGTTTTCAGCTTATCAATCATAGCTGACTTGATAACAGCATTATCAATCAGAGTTTCGCCAGTGATGTGAGTCAGCTTACCAACGAAGCGGTTATGGCCATTGGCTCCAAGATTAATTCCTGAAATCAAATCACCTGCACTGTTTAAGTTTTGAATAGCATATGAACCATCTAGTTGCGTTTGAACAGTGCGAATCGCTTCCTCTGTGTCTTCGGGAGCTTCTTTGTAGTCCGTCGCGACAGAACCTCTTTCGAATTGAACATCTGTCACATAGAGATTGATGACCTTCCCCTTTTTCTCCGTAAAGCATCAAGTTCAGATTCTCGACATCGTCCGACAAAGTAAACGTAAATGTGAAACGCTTATACTTCGATGTTATTTGTGGACTTGGGATATTTTGCCACTCTTGCCCAATAATGTTTTTGTTTTTGATGTAGTGCAAAGCGACTTTCAAGCCACTGTTGCTGTCACCGCCATCTTTTGAAACAAGAAGAGATACACTCACTTTCTCACCTCGAACACCATCAAATGCAAAAGATTGTTGCAAACCAAAATAGAGAGCGATATTTTGAGAGTCGTGATAGAAGTGTAGCCCTGGACGATTTCGATTAGCTAAGGAATGCTGGTAATTGAAATTCAAACCAAAATCAACAGATTGATATTCAAGCCAATTTTTCGAACCGTTCTTAAATTGACCATTTCTGATATAATTTCGGCCACCTTTTGCAGCCTTCGCCACTTCAACCTGGAACAGCTGATTGGTCATAGCCAGACGAGCAACCTTGTCCGCAATTCCATTTTCAGTATTGCCCAGAATACGCTCATAGAGCAGGCTGGTTTCTTTAACACGCTGGAAGTCAGTCTGATTAGCCTTACCAGCAATCAATGAAGTGATATCTGCAAACCTACCATCTACTGATTTTTTGTAGTTAGCAATCTGAGTGGCAATCGAACCATTTTGTGGATTCGTGATAGCTTCAAATTTGTTCTCAATAGCTCTTACAGTTTCCTGATAAGTTGCTTTGCCTACATAGTCTTCATTACCAGCTCACGAATAGTCGTTACTTGTTTAGCACTCTCTTCTCGAGCATAGCGCTGTAAGGCATCCTGTCTCTGACTGTCTTGGCTGACATAGCTTTCAACCGCTTCCAGCTTAGCAGAGAGACCTTCAGCAGTCCTCTGGAATTCAGACTTGGCAACGACAAGATCAGTCTTGCCATCCTCTGGCGCAGGACCTGCATCTATGCGAGTAGAACTTCTGGTTAATTCTACTTTACGAAAGGCTACATGACCATTCTCGTTATAACCGAGAATGATTCGCCAGAAATCAAAATTATCAGGCTTGGTCAATGCTGGTATAGTGACTTGATAAGTCTGCCAGCTAGACGTGAGGTTGAAATTGCCATACATAATTTCAGCATAACCGGAAACTGTACGATTAGCCCTTAATGATAGCCAAACACTTGAAGAGCCAGAGTAGCAAATTCCTTGAAACGAAAGTGTGTAGGTTTCGCCGACTTCTAAATCTAGAAGAGATGTCGAACCCTTCCACGAAGAACGACTACCTTCTTTAGATTGAATTTGCATCTGCTTCCCAAGTGTTAGTCGTACCTTTGACGTTGTATTCGCCGTTTGAAATAATCCAATCTTGTGGACTGTTATCTCCTTGACTATAGTACCAAAGCCCTCTTGAAAAGTCGTAGTCTTCAGCATAGTTGCGACTACCTACCTTCATTTTTGAAAATTCTTCTCGCAATTTCCCAGCTTCAGCCACAACCAAGGTCTTATCTGCTTTATCCTTAGTTGCGTTCAGTATTTCCTGACGAATCGAGCCAGCTTGAACTTCAAATTCAGCCTGACTCAACTTCTGATTTAGCTTGTTCTGCGTGTCTGTCTCAAGCTTCTTCACCGACTGCCTAATATTTTCAGCAGTCACGTTGAGTTCGCTGATATCCGCCTTGGTTCTGAGTCCTTCAGTCAGACTTCTCACACTAGCATCTAGCGAGTCAGCGCGCTGTCTGAAGTTGGATTCGACGGCTGAGATTTGGCCGTCTGTATCTTCTGGAGCTTCTTTCGGACTTGTCGCTAAACTCCCGTTTTCCAACTGGGGCGCAAGAACATCTAAGTATTCTCCCGCATCAGCATTTACGAGATATACATAGCCAATTGATACGGTTCCAGCTTTTTTTCGCTCGCTTGAAAATGTCAAATATGTCCATTTATCATCTTTCAAGATAAAATATGAACTTATACCTGTTGCATCGTCAGGCTCCCAGTAAGTTTGCAACTTAACTCTTTGCCCAACTGAACCTTTCACCCAAACAGAAATAGTATAAGTTCCTGGCATTATTTCAAACCTGTCCTGAGCAATGCCGATTTGGTCTCTAGCGTTACTTGAGGTCAATCGTATTGCTTTATCAAATCCAGTCGCTGGACTATTTGGTACATCAATAGTCTTTGCTGTTCCAGCTCCTGATGGCCTAAAGGTACCTGATGTCCACAATCCGCTGGCTAGAGCCATGCGTCTTGTTCCTCGGATATAATTCCGCCCCCCAACCTGCACACTCGCTATCTTACTAGCCAGTTCCTCGGCTGTCTGTGTGAGTTCTGACTTGCTAGCCTTACCGTTGGCCAAATTGGTCAGCTCTGCCAGTCTACGCGTCGTCGTCTCTTCATAGGTAGCTTGCGCTGATTTCACACCAGCCAATTCTTTTTTTGTCTGGATCAGTGCTTCAACTTGCTTAGCAATCTCAGATTCAGCCTGCGCCTGCTTCGGTCGAATATCATTCGCGATAGTCTGCTTCAGAGCGTCCAAGTCACCCGAAAAGGCCGTCTGAGCGCTCGTAGTCTGTGACTTAAACGCTTCAAGTCTAGCAACAGAGTCCAGACCAATCTGCTTGGATTCCTGGGCTAGCAAACTACTTGCGCCAGCGTTTCTCAAGGCTTCTTCAGCCTTACGCTTGGCTTCCTTTAATGGACCATTGTCAAAGCTGTCGAAGCGCTGATTGATAGTGTCAGACAGTTCTTGCTTGACTTCTTCGGCCTTTGCCTTGGCAAGTTCGATACCGTCATCTATCTCTTTTTTACGCTTTTTGAACTCAGCATCAAAGGCTGCGTCTGCTGCTTCTATCTGCGCTTGGATTTTCGCTTCAATGCCATCTTGTTGCTTAATCTGCTTGGTAATCGTACCCTCGTAAGAGTACTGAGTATCGTTTCCAGCCTTACTATCTGCACTGATACGACCTCTCAGACCGCCTTTAAAAGTAAAGCTCTGGCTTAATACAGGAACTTTAAAGGTCTCTTTCTTGTTGGTCTGAATGGTTACCCACTGCCCAACTTCAAGCAGTAAATGCCCTTGATAGTTAAGATTATACGGATAGTAAGTCAGGTTTTTCAGCTTATAATAAAGGTCATTTAAAGCGCTCTGAGTCATGAAGACATTATCCAGTTCCAAAGACCGACCTGTCTTCATACCGACCGTCAGAGACTTCTTATCTGTCTTACAAGTGATACCAGCTATCTGATACTCAATCTCACTCTTGGTTAAACCATGTAGAAAGTAACTATCTGCGTTAATCGTGATATTTGACTCAGTTAAATCACGGATTTCCATCTTGCCTTCTCGGTTAAAGAAACAAGACATCCCAATCATCTGAGTCATAGCGCTCAGCATATCCCTAAAGGAAAGTTTCTTGCCTTCAGGAACTTGCTCAATATGATAACGCATAGCACTGATTCCGAAATAGTCATTCGCTAACTCAATGCCTGTTTTCAGGCAGATTTCCTGAATAACCTCTCGTACCTCAGCTGGGAAATGCAAGTCCGTCACGTACTCACGATTGAGCTTAAACATACCATCCATGAGCTCCAGTGTGGTTGTGTTTCGGTTTCGGTCAATCTCAATATCGTTAATGAAGTATTCCCCCATCTTGACCCACTGGTAGGTATCTCCAACCAGTAGACCAATCTCAGGGTGTAGGATATCCAGTTTATTGAACGTGGTAATGATACTGGTAAAGGTAATCTTACCGCTACCAGCACACGTTCCACCAGGTTTGTATGTATCGCCCTTAATGTAGCCATACTCAAACTAGCCTCTTTGATATCTCGTGAAGCATAATCACCAACACGGATAGCCAGCGTCCTGTCCTTGGCAAACATGGCTCTATCAAATTGTCGTCTAGTTAAAGCGTCCATTTTCTTACCTCTCTACTAGATTAAATTTAGCACCAGACCAAGGTTTGAACTTCTCGGTAAAGGTATAGCTTGGGGCCGTTCTATCGCCGACATAGAAAGTCCCAGTCGTCTGACCTTTAACAGGGTCAGGGTATGAAACTTCAAAAAAGACTGCTGACACGGCATTTAAAAGCTGACTCATTTCTTCCTGAGTCAGCATACCCCATTCACAGTCTAACTTGCGCTTGGTTGTGATACGGTCACGCACCATGTCACCATTGGCATTACGCCCTGTTTCTCCATCGATATCTTGAATACCGACCTGAAAAGATTTGGGAGGCTTCACAGCCACCCCATTGATTGTCAATTGTGCCATTTAACCTCCTAAATCTTGAGCAAGGTTTGACCTGCTCGTTCATGTTCCTTGTTGATTTCTTGGATTGCTACCCGTCCGAACTCATGACCTGCGATTTGGATAACAATATCACCAGCTGGTAATGAATAGCCTGCAGGGGGCATTGTTAACAGGCATTCTTTCAGCTACTTTCTGAGCCAAAGTAGAAATCCAACCTGTATTCCGTTCAAGGGGCATTACCGCTTCTTGACCAGCTTCTCCGACCCCGATAATGCTAGGTGAGTTGAATACACCACCTCGTGCATACCAAGAAATATCAAAGCTAGGAAAACTAGGTGGATTCAAACTAAAACCGCCAGTTATATTAATGTGAGGCAACTCAAGTTTTGGCAAGTGCCACTCGAAATCAAAAATACTCTTAAGCGCATCAACACCTGATTGTACTGCGCTTTTTGCGTTATCCATTGCATCATTAAACAGATTCTTGAACCAGTTAGGGATTTCTTTCAAGGCATCTTGCATGTCTTTCCATCTATCGCCAAACCAAGAGCCGATTTTTTGGAAAGGATTCTGAGTTTTCTCTTTTGCACTCTCAAATTTCTCTCCAAACCATGTATCAGCTTCTTTACTCCATCTTTGATATCATTCCATCTATCACCGAACCAAGAGCCAACTTTTTCAAAAGCGGAATTCACTTTATCTCTACCAGATTGGAATTTCTCTCCAAGCCAAGTGTTTGCTTCGGCAAGCGCGTCTTTAGATTCATTCCAACGGTCACCAAACCACGAACCCAACTTGCTAAATGTATTGCTAATTGCATCCCAACCTTGCTGGAACTTATCGCCAAGCCAAGAACCAACTTCTGCTAACGCATTAGTCACATCTGCCCATCTCTCGCCAAACCATGAGCCAAGATTACTGAAGATGTTAACGATAGCATCCCATGCTTCTTGGAACTTCTCACCAAACCACGCGCCAACACCACCAAAGATACCTACGATTGCATCCCAAAGGCTCTTAAAGATTGCCACGGCTTCATCCCATAGAAACTTCAATGCTCCTATAGCAAGATCATAAATACCTTTAAAGACAGCAACCACGATATCTTTTAAGCCTTCAAAAATAGTCTTGAAGCCTTCCTTGATTTTAGAGCCGTCTCCAGTTAAAAGTCCTGTAAGTACATCAAATACCCCTTTGATAATATCAGCAATACCACCAATTACATCAGAGATAGTGTTAAATAAAACACGCCAAACTTCTCCTATGTATTCAATTGCAGGGGCTAGTACAACCGTTAACTTTTCTACAATAAAGGAAATGACTGGGCCGAAAACTTCATTTATCGCTTTAGAAAAGTCAGCAAAACTTCCAATCAAGCCACCTATTTTTTCTAAAGCTGGTTCAATATGGTTTTTAATTGTATCAGCAAAACCGTGGCCTATCTTTTCAAGAACAGGTTGAATATTATCATTCCACCCATTAACAAAAGCACCAACTACATCTGACATCAAGGCAGAACTTGATTCAAACAAAGGTTTTATATGCTCATCATATACTTGATTAACACTTTCAAAAAGCTTCTTCATAGAGCTTGATAAAGCTTGAGCAATAGGCTCTACAGCTTTAAAAAGACCCGTAAACATTTCTGTTATGCCAGCCTGATTTTCGGTGATAGTCTCTTCAATAGCACCGATAATATCTCTTGTATATTTAGCGGTGACTTCTTTAACGCCCATAAAGGCGTATGTAAAGGCGCTGATTAAACCTGCGCCCATGTTCGTTGCGGGTTCGCTTGTGATTGAATCGTAGAAGATTTGTCCAATGCTCTGAGCAATGTTCCCTACGCTTTCAGCAATCTCCCCACCGATATCAAACATACGGATAAGCCATGCTTTGATATCTAATTTTGTTTCATTAAGTGATTTATTCAGACTTTCAGCGATAAAGACTGCAATTCCCATGATTACGTTAGCGATAGCGCCCGTTGTTTGTCCTAAAGCAAAAGCTAGCTTTTCCCCGAACCTTGCGGCCGCTGCTAATACTGTACCGTCTTCAAAAATGTCTTTAATGGACTGCCATATCCCTTTCAACGCATTTTTAAGCCTATCTAGGCTATCCCATCTAAAGGATAGAGCAAAACCTTTTCCGAAAAGGTCTGCAAGCTTCTTAAAGTAGTCAAACAACCCTTTCAGCTTATCTCCAAGACCATCGAAAATGCTCTTAAATTGGTTGCCCATGTCGGTCAACTCGACTTCTGGCAAGATGTCTTTGAAAGGTCCGCCACCGCCTCCCTTTCCTTTACCACCTTTGCCTCCGCCACCACCTCCAGAACCGCCTGCATCGTCATCTTTTGGTTTTTGCAAGATGTTAATCTCATCAAATCCCATTAGACCAAGCAATTCTTTAGCAGCTTTCTTAGCGTTTTTGGCTGAGTCTCCAAGATTGTCAGCAAGTCCTCCTGCTGAATCTCCAGCGTCGTCCACTGCATCAGCAAGGTCTCCTGCTCCGCCTGCAGCATCTTTCATGGCATTACCCATGTCTCCAACTGCTCCACCGACACCATCTTTTACCGTAGCTTTCTTGTTAAACATTAAAGCAATAAACTCAGCGAGTTTAGCAGTAACATTCTTCAATACCATAGCAAAAGAGTTCAAGACAGGCATGATCGCATTGATAATCGGTAACATAGCATTACCCAAATTCAATGCACTATCTTTCATCAACGACTTAAATAAGCTGATACTTCCGTTGACTGAGTTGGATAAAGGTATCACCATACTTGGCTGTAGCCTGTTCCAAAATTGCCATAAGGCGGATTTGTTGCTGGGTTTGGTAGTCTAACTGTTGCCAGCTTTGTCCGTTTGCGAACTTCTTAAAGGCTTCAGTAGACTCAATCATAGCAACTCCAACGTTGATTCCTAGGTCCTCAATTGCTTCGGTGTTTCCTAGTAAACCAGAGCGAATCCGCTCCATAACATCTGTAATGCTACGCCCTGAGCCTTCAGCAACAACTGCCGATGTCTGCAACATTTTAGCAGTATAAGCACTTAGCTTGTTGGTGTCTTTGATAAATCCAGAAAATAGGTTTGAGTAGACTGCACCGTAGTTGGTTGCCTCACCCACACCCATATTCATAGCGTTGGCGTTGTCGTTAACCCATTTTAAGAAAGATTGCGAACTCTCACCCATCTGTCGCTTGATTTGGTTCATAGACGCTGACACTTCAAGAGCCGTCTGCGTTGAATACATCCCAACATCAAGCAATTTCTTACCAAGGATTGCAAAACCAGCGAACTTGGCTAGTTTACCAAACGCACTACCGATAGAGTTCGACTGTTCACGAACTTTGGCAGTGGCATTCTTCACTTGGTCAGATGTTCCTTTGACCTGATTCTCGACTTCTTTCATCTTCTTCCTGAAAGGCGCTATCTCAGCGTCAATCATTACTTTCAATTCATCAAGAGTTGCCATTCATTTCCTCCTTCCTTTTTCGATTATGTCTTTCTGCAAAATCACGCATCCGTTCCTTATGCAACAAAAGCGCTTGTCTCTGTCGTTCCTGTTCTACCGCTTGTTGTTCTTTTACAAATAAATCAGGCGCATATTCCCAGAACTCAAAGACCTTGGCATCCTTGGATAACAATAAGGAAACGTGGTTGGATATCATCTGCGAAAGTCTATAAGAGTCAATAATCTTTTCTTTACGCTCTTGGATTTTGACACGGTTGTAGCTTTCAATCATTTCCCTGATTTCAAGTACCGTTAAATCCCAAAAATCAAGAGGCTTACCCCCCAATGTCCAAAAACATGGGATAAAGCCTCTCAATAATCTGCGTTACTGTTAAGATTACTCGACTACTGTCATTTTCTTCTTGGAAGTTTTCTTGTTCTTGCTTCCTCGTGGAGTAAAACCCGATACTTCAAAGAGTGGCATCAAAACCTCTGTCATGAAGGTTGTTTGATCTCCACCGTTGTCCACGTATTCATCGTACAGATCGTAGACATCCTCAAGAGAATACCCATTCTCATACTTTGCAATGCTCCGTGAATCAAGAGCAATACAACTTTCAAAGGAGGCAAAGGAAACTCTTCGCCAGCCTCAGGCATAAAAATTTTCAGCAAGTTCATGCCGATTTTTTCTTCAACTTTTGCTGCTTGATGAGATGAAAGTCGTAGTTTCAACTCTTTCTCATCACTAATCTTCCAAATTGAGTAAGGTAGTGCCATGTAATTAACCTCCAATACCGTCTACAAATTCCAACTCTGATTGCAACGCAATTTTAAGGGTAAACTCGATAACGGCATTGACACCGCCACCGCCAAGCTTAACAGATACTTGACCTTCAAAACGAACTTTAGTACCGTCTGGGTAAGTCTGTTCAAAGAAGAGTTTTTCTTTATTGTCTGCCGCTTTACGCAATACACGATAAGGTGCAGTTTCGCTATCGTTTTTGTAAGAGAATTTATATTCCAATTCCCCTGCGTCTCCAATACCAAACTCATACTTCTTAACTTTATCTTCAAGAGTAGTGTTCTCTACTTTTTCAGGCTCAATACCAAACTCTGGTACTTCCTTAAGTCCTGCAAGTTTAGTATAAGTTCCTTTAGCTGTACCATAAGCTAACGTAATTCCATTTGCTAACATATTTAATTCTCCATTCTAAATTGAAAAACAAGCTCTGAGTGTAAGTCAACGACACCTTCAAAACGCATGACCTTATGTCTCAAATGAGACGGGTCTGGTACATCTTGACAGTCGGTTCTTCGTAAACCTAAAGACTCAAAAATCTGATTGATTTTAACAGCTAACTCACTAGTGCTGGCATCATCAAAGATATCCACCTTATAGCGGATAGATGATTTTTGTTCTTGGTCATCAAACCATTCCCCAGGCTTGTTTTGTTCTTCCAAAAAAATAACGACTGGGAAAGTCTCCCAATCGCTAGGATACGTATCGGTCACATTATCTGCGACCTTTTGCAATTCTTTATAAATAACAGGCTTGATATTGATCATTATATTTGTTCTCTTATCTTTCTACGGACATAATTCGAAATATTCTTAGACACACGCTCTTGATTGTCTCTCAAAGCTGGATAAAGATAAGGCTGGGCAGGTTGACCATACATTTTGTAGAACTCCCCAACCTTTTGAAAATGGTAAGGTCCTACATTGATTTGGTCTTCGTGCACATACCAAGGATTAGACTTGTAAGTCACGCTGACTTCTGGAGAGATACCAGAATGGCTAGCTTGTCCTTTTGGTCCTGTAGCAAACTCAACATAAGGAGCATAGTGTAGATTTGTGTAAACCTCGCCTATAGCCTTATCTCCGTCCATTTTAACTCTAGTCTTGATACTATTTCTAAGTTCTCCATTGTTGCCTGGTGCTAATCTCTTAGCATCGGCTTGAACAATGGTTTTAGCTGCATGATGAACCGCCTTCGAGACAATGTCTCGTTGTGCAACATCTGACAGCTTTCTGAACTTAGCTATAAGTCTATCTGCCCCTAGTAGCTCTGACACGTTCTAACTCCAAAACTTGATGATATGTATAAACTTTTTTAGAAATAACCTTGTGAGTCACTTCCGTCTGGCTATCGATACACACACCATCTTTTACTTTGATAGTAGCTGACTTATTGGCATTTGCGTTCAAAATATCGTTGACACGCTCGCCATACAATTCAGATTGTAGCTTGCTACTAGCTGGCCACAATTCAAGGCGGACCGTCTCAGCTTCCTTGGCATATCCTTCTTTTACGACACCTTCTTCTGTGACAGTCTTTTCAAACCGTCGCATCGGATAGGGTTTCAGTCTACTCTGCTTCAAAAACATGGCCTGCCACCCTTGCTAATCTGTGCATGCGTATACGCTGTAAAAAGACCCGTAGACAGGCCGTTTTCTCCGTAGACTACTGCTATACCGCCCTCGGTTCTAGAGTGCTCTCCTTCCGCTCCTGAGCGATTGTGGAGCTCGATAGCAACCTCAGGTATTAAGAGACTTAAAGCAGGTGTCAAAGATGTGCGATTAGTCTCTGACAAGATAAGATTTGTAGCCCTCGTTTGGAGCAACATGAGAAGCTGAGTATCTTCTTCGCCTGTTAATTTCTTCAGCAACTCTATAGACATATCAATCCTCTTCTAAGAACTCAGGTTCAGGGAGGAGTTCCTCAAGAACGTCTGAGATAGCGACACCATTGCTGGCAAAATTGCCAGCCAGCTCGGCATAGCGCTCCTCAGTAATCTCAAGTTCCTCTCCTGCCAGTCGTTTTACATTTGATTCCCAATCATAGAAATCTTGTTTGATTTTAAACTTCATAACTAAGACCTATTTCTTACCAGTTTTTTCTTTCCAGTTAGCTGAGTCAGAACCTGGTGCATTGGTTGAGCTAGTGATGTCTTTGATAGCAACATAGACTTTATCTTCATGCGTTACTGTATCACCTTCTTTATAGGCTGTTCCAGTCTTCCACGCTTTAGCACGGTTTACAACTTTACCTTGAGTAGATGGTTTAGCATCAGGTTTAGAGTCTGCGATAGTAATGATGTATTTCTTGAAGTGCTCAAGAACAAATGCACCAGTGTAAAGCAATTGCTCTACCAATTCACCAAATCGGCCTGGAATGTTATCGTTGTACTTAGTATTGTCTACTTGCACTGGAGATGTGACAACACCTGGAGCAGTAGCAAGGGCATTAACACCTTTCAAGAATTTTGAAGGAACTTTGTAGACTGTGTAATCATCCAATTCACCAACATATCCTTTTCCAAGGACTTTCTTATCTGCGTCACCATGTGGTAAACGAACGATTTCAGACTTGATAGCTTTGTAGAATTTTGGTGTTACAAAAAGCAAGCGCTCTTTTGTAATTCCGAGTTCATCAAGTTTCTCAGAAACATCCAGAATTGCGTTGTATGCGTTGTTCGCTCCTGCTTCTTTGCCCATAGTAACGTTGTCGCTAACATTGCCAAGCGCTGCACCGAAACGTAGTTCATCAAGATATGGAGCTACTACTTCTGCCGCCTGACGAGCAATAACATAATTGATATTTACTTGACCATTAGAGTCACGTTCATCCAATTGGTCTACGAAACGACCCCAATATTTTTCTTCATCAAGGGTATAAACCTTTTCTTCAACTTCAACATGGTCAAATTCGTTGTCTTTGTTACGTTTGTAGTCTTTTAGCTCTGTTGTGTTACCAGTTGCTACTGTAAAAGAACGGCCTTGCAATGTTACTGCATCGCTAGATGTCACAAGTGGTGTTGAATATGAATTTACTGCAAGTACATCCTCAATAATACCTAGATGTTTCTTGCGTGATTCTGCTGTGTTTAATTCTTCAAATGCCATTTATTTTTCCTCTTTTCTTTTATTACAAGAAGTCTTTACGCCATTTTTCAGTGACTTCTTGCTGGACTGTTTGTGCATTTTTGATAGGCGCACTACCTTTCATACGCTCAGAAACTCCCTTCTGGACTGACTCTTCCCATGCTTTTTGGATAGAGGTAATAGATTCAGATACCGTCTCTGCGCTTGTTAAGTCAACTACATTAACTAACTCAACAGGTAAGTCACGTTCACTTAGCATTGCTCTAGCTTCTGCGGTTAATTCTTTACGAGCAATGGCCTTTTCACGGTCAGCAAGTTCTTGCTCACGCTGATCCAACTGATATTTCTGTTTCTCATCAGCGTTCATCTTAGCAAGCTTCTTAGCTTCGTTTTCCTTGGCTTCTTGCTCAGCTTCCCATTTAGAGCGCTCGGCAGATAGCATCTTACCGATTTCAGCACGAGTGAAAGTTCGTTCGTGCTTTTCTTCCTGCACTGTATCAACATTTTCTTGAGTGTCGACAGTCTCAGTTGATTCAGTAGATACAGTTGCATTGATTTCTTCTGACATAATTGTCCTCCAGCGATTACGTCGCCACTCGATAATCTCGCTTTACGTCCGGCGACGGAACAGTACAGCTTTTAATGTCATCGGTACAGTTTGGACAATAAGGCGCACCGGTGGACTCGAACCATCCGCCAGATTTCAAGACTCGAACTTGATTAACCCGTGAGATAGGATTGAACTATCTCCCCTTTGTGCGCATAAAAACCGTACGGGATTCCATACGGTTAGAGCATAAGAAAACCGCCTCGATTTCGATGCGGTTAGAATTGTGATATAAATAGCAGTCTATTCCTGCCAGTCAAGATGTTGGATCGCCTACTTTCTGTTTTTTAGCCATGAAAAGTCATTATCAACCAAAACCTGATAAAGAATTTTCCCAATTCGGTCTGCCTGCTCTTCTTCATGATTTATATAGCCAGCTTCAACTAAAATACCATGCGTAATTTCGTGAATAAGCGTCTGATCTTCGATTTGTTGACTAGCTGAGTCGTCAAGAACAATCCTGCATGTCTTGTACTCAATATGCCCCCATTCTCCTGTTTTTCCCTGTAAATCAGTTATTTTTTCGATTTCATAGACGATACCACCTATTTTTACCTTATCCATGTTAGGTTTATTATCACGATTCATTTCTTCAATCCTTTCTTCAATCCTTTCTTTACACCCTTAATTATTCCGCTGATTACAGCCAGAATAATAAAGATTAACAACAAAAATACCAACCACCCGAAAGCGATTGATACCAAATCCCAGATAAACATGTCTTTACTCCTTTCTAAGCATCATTTTTGAGGCTTAGCATTCTTTTCCACCCATTTTTTGAAAGCATCAAAAGTATTCATGTTTTTAAGAGACAAATACTTTTCAACTTCTTCGATGGCTTTATCAACCGATTTGTCGTCAAAACAATAGCCATTACCCGATAAATCAAAAATTTTATTTCGTTCTTTCTTATCAACAATCCACAAATTTTTCCAGTCCAGCACTCCGTGAGTCGTAACATTCCTTCGATTGTATTTCAAGTCCGTTATCTTCAATCAATTCTATCAATTTTTTTATACTTGTTCATTAAAAATTTCCTTTCTGAGTACGAAAAAAAGCACTTAGATTTCTCTAGGTGCTTTGATAACTATTAATAAGCAAAATTCAAGTTTTGGTTTTATATCTTGATAAAGTTTTAAGATTTCAGGAGGAGTGTCCTCACGGAAAATAAATTGTTTCTTTCCTGAAATAGTTTTATCGCCGACAATCCAGTGGCGGATTTGTTTTGTAAAAATCAAAACTTCTTTGCTAGGCATAGCCATTACTTCCATGATAATACCTCCTTGACTTTATTTAACAGATTTGGGTCTGTAATCTTATCCCCCAATACCCCGACTTCAGCAACCAACTCATTGATGTTATCGTTGTAAAACGCAATAGCTGCATTATCGCTAATACTATAAAGATAATTATAGTCATGTTTCAATTGTTCCTTGACATATGACACTAATGGGGAGTTCAATTCAGACATTGCTTGTTCGACACTATTATACCGCTTTTTGTTGGCTTTGTAAAATGCTTTAGCAGAGTCCCAATGTTTTTTATGCGTTAATTCATGAACCATGGTATCTGTAATATTTTGAGCGGCAAAATAATTATCAGATAGAACTTTAGCAAATTCTATTTCCGAATGAAGTGCATCACTCACAAATAGAATATCCTGTTTATAATCATACCCAGCAAACCCAGGTAGTCTTGATTTTTTCTAAAAAACAACTGTTGGAGTTGGAAAATCATTTAATTCCTTAAGGCTTGATTGGACATTAAAAACAGTATCTCTGATTTTCTTTGTGTTATCTTGTACCCAAAAATCAAAATCTGTTCCATTCAATTTCTTTGTTTTAACTCTGATATCATTTCCAACTGCAAAGGAGCGTTGTTTAGCCATTAAGTCCATTGTAAACATATCCTGATTATACATCTTTTCCCCGTCTTTCGCAACATACTTGCTATACCACTCTTTATAAGTCATATCAGCAGGTACATACTCGACTTTGTTCGTCTCTGGATTCCTTGCTCTGCGCTTCAACTTGCTGTAGTCTGCGTCCTCATCGTATCCGACAGTAGTAGACTACACCACGGATGCATAGGCGGACAATTGACACCAGGCACAGCCTTATCCCTATCATAGACCTGATTATCATGCTCTTGGCAAATGTGTGATGTACGCTTGTCTAAGACGGCCACAAAGATATACTTCTCTATGTCTGCTTCTTCATAGCTGAGTAGTTCCATTTGATTATGAAAGAAGGCTGATTCTGTTCTAACCAAACGCCTTGCATCATTCTGACCTACATTGAACCGCTCAGCAATTGCTTGTGCAGTCTCTCGTGTGTCTCGGCCTGTCATAAGGCTCATGAGTAGCTCATCTTTTATGCTTGATGTAAGCTTACCTGTATTCTTCCAGATGTCTGTAGAGTAGGTACTTCCGTCACCTACCCAACTGAAAGACTGTAGATGTTTTATCTCGCTCTCAGGAAGCCCAGAAAAGCCGTATGCTAGTCCTGTCTGCTGTTGCAGGTCAAAGGTAGCCTTGTAGTAACTATCCTTCATCAGGTCGCTATAAAAGGCATCTGAGCCTGTCTTCTCTGAATGATAGATAGATTCACGCATACGGTCTAAATCATTACTCAAACGCTCCAGGCGCTTCATACGAAAAGAATAAGCTGGACTATCTAAGTCAGCCAGTAGTCTTTGGATGTTCGGGTCATTCGGTCTTGCTTCAAGCACCTTACGAAGTTCATTCAAGTTTTTCTTGTCTTTCATGTTCTTCAAGACTTGTCTAGCATCTACCTGACTTAAACCATAATCCCGTTGGAACTTATCAAAAATCTTATTGATTTCCTTATCCAAGTAAGTCTTAGCTTCCTGATAGACCTTATCGAACTGGTCTGCCTGCTTTTCGGCCTTGTCCATCTGTTGGTAAATCAGATTGGCTTTCCTCTTCGCCCAATACTCCTGATTCTTCATTCTCTACCTCATCTTCGGGTTTCGTGTTGTCTTGGTTGAACATCGGCATGTCTTCCATGTTCTTCTTTTTCTCTTCTTCCAAGGCTTCCAGCTCAGCGTCAGGGTCTTCTACAAACGGCAAGAGTGAGATGAGTTGTCTATTCGTTACTTTACCTTCCAAGTTGTTCACAATCTGAGAAATTTCTAACAAGTTTTTAGGTAAACCACGGCTGAATTGTGGAACGATTGAATGAGACTCTAATGCAATCTGCTTCATACCTAGGTAATGAGCAAAGATAGCAATCCGCTGACGCAATCCTCGCTTGTAGTTCGCCTCCTTGGTCTTGGTAATCATCTCAAGGCCCATCAGCTTGAATTCCATGGCTACCCCCGACGTGTTCCCTGCGAAATTCTCATCAGTAAGATTCGGCACATGGCTGAATGTGTAGATGTCCTCTTTCAGAGCTGTGCGCAAGATTTCCGTAGCACTTTCGTCCAGCGTGTTCTTCAAGAACTCAGCTCTTGCACTATCTCCCGGCAACTCCAAAAGACCTTCTTCAGAAAGAATCTTCATCGCTACCTTGGCGTCCTCTGGAGTGTCTGCTAACTGCGTGCCATATAAGACAAGTATAGACTCTACTGCCTGTTCCTTGTCATTGACACGGTTACCCATCAAGGAATTATAAGCGTCTATCAAGCTAATCTGTTGCTCGTAGTCACCAATCGCAAAGTGATTATTGCGATACTCGATAATCGGGATTTGACCAAGGTTGTGGGCTTTCTACTTGCTCGTTCTGAGTTGTTCCTGAATCTGTACTTCTCAGCACCATGTGATAGTGCAGATTTTCTGTAAAGACCTCAGCCTGGTACTTAGTAGTATCTTTAGTATCGTCCTTGACTTGATAGTAATAAACTGCAAACAAAGGCTTCCGCTCAATACTATCATCGTAAACCATGAAGGTATTCTCTGGATCAATACTAGTTGAGTCCAACTCAGTCAATCCCTCTTTGGCATAAATGTATTCATAAGCACGGCCATAGATGGCCATGTTCAAAGCATTCTGCGCATCTACTTGGTCAATCTCAGCATCATCAAAAGCTGTAAGTAGTTCATCAATATCACCGTCAGCAGTGTTGTTGTACTTGATAGGATTGCCCATAAAATAGCCTGTAGCTGTGTCTGCGATGTCCTTGGCATGATTAGCTACCGTCTTGTAATTTGGTGCGTTCTCGTTGCGTCTCTTGTGATTTAAGATAGCATGCTCACCCAAGTAGTAGATTTTAAGTTTTTTCAAACGTGAGCCTTCAGTGCTATGTTTCGTTATCAATTTGTAAATCAGGTCTTTCTTCAAAGAACCCTCATCATATCCATCCCGTGGATAGGTTAAATATTGGTACATGTCTTTCCTCTCTATAGGCCATAATCAGAACGTCTGCGGACGGTTGCTTTCCCACCTTCGATACATTGAAGGCTGTAACGCAAAGCATCCATTAAGTGGTTGTTTTTATCTTCTGGTTTATTCAACCAATTTCCTTCTTTGTCTTGTTGATAACAATAGCTATAAAATTCATCCATGATGTTTTTACAATCTGGATGCACATAAATAGCGTATCCTTGTAACTTGGACACGCCTGCCATAATACTATCCTTGCCTTTACGACTCTCTTTAATTCGAGTTATACCATGTTCCGACCTCAGTTCCTCAATCAGTCGCAATTCAGCACTATCGGCAATGATTTGTGAACGATGATAACCTTTGTCTTTTATCATCTTAGCAACTTCTTTGGTTATCAATCCAACTTTATACGCCTCATCAAAGACATAAATCTCTTTCGTCGTATCATTTATAAGCGAACAACATAAAGCGGTTGGATCATGAGTAAAACCAAAGTCAAGACCGATACATAATTTATTAGCTGAATCTCGTAGCAATTCATCCTTATCGAAATCCTTGACAGTAATGTTTTCATAGATTAAACCTTCAGCAACTCCCCACTCACCATCACACACGATTCTAGCACGTCTGGGGTTCGTATGATATAAATCCTCATAGCGTTTGATATCGACTTCATCAAGCCACTCGTTGCATTTATAAGTAGTCGTAGTAGCGAATGTATCAGCTCGTCTCGTTTCTTCATCAAAGAACACTCGCTTGAGCCAATGTCTCTCATTCCACGGGTTAAATGTGACCGTGATTTGTTTAAAGAAATCGGGTACGTCTAAGCTACCACGGATGGATTCAACTACTGTACTGAACTTATCTTCAGTCTCAATTTGATACGCTTCCTCGAACCATGCCCAACAAAGACTGCCGACATCGACCGTGATAGATGTGATTTTGAGTTCATCATCCAAACCACGAAATAGAATTTTTTGACCAGTTGCTTTTACGGTTATTTCAGGCAAAGACTCATTAAATTTAAACAAATGAGTCACACCCAACACATTACACGCCCATTTAAAATCTGTATAGGTAGATTGCTTGTTCGTATTCGAATATCTACGAATGACAAGCAAGTTCGCCCAGGGATATTTCAAAAGACGTACGACGTAATTTAATGCAGTTGTCTTGGACTTCTTCGAACCACGAGACCCTTTGACTACACGATAAAGATTCCTTGAACGCCAGAACTGGCCGTATCCAGCTCCTACTGTCTTAGGCAGGTCAACAACAATATCATTCTGTTTAATCTGGTATGTCTGACTCATTCGCAAACACCACTGTTCCAGAAACGTCAGCCTCTACCTTGTCAGTCCAAAGCCTATGACGTTTCCCTAAGAGTTCAGCTGCCTTGATTCTATCTTTTGCTCCGACATCTATATCAATAACTTGTTGGCCGAGTTCACCGATACTACATAGAGTCTGCTCTTGTGTCTCACCTCGCATTACCGAAGTTAGATAACTAAGAACTTCTTGCTGATCTGCAATTTTCTCAGAATCAAGCTGTTTCAGTCGTTCATCTATATAGCTTTTAATCTTAGGATTCTTTAGTAACTTATGTCCTTCGACACCTGCCACCCTATCACTAGAAGCACGATAACCTGCTTTCTTATAAGCTTCCGTCGCATTACCTGAGATGATGTACTCATCTGCGAATCTTTTTTGTTTTATCGTCAATTCATTCAATTTTCCATCACCACCTTTTAAACAATCAAAAAAAGCCACACGATATGCGACCTTTTTAAGACCTCTCACTGCGAATTAAAATCGCAATTGGAACGACAGGACTCGAACCCTCAATGCCTTTACGACACCCTGATTTCAGGTAACCATCTACCAAATTCTGAGACCTCTCTTTTCAATTCTTGACACTACCATTCTAACAGATTTTAGACTTCATGCCTGTACAGTTACTATCATTTACTATCAATTCCGAAAGAATAATATCAAGCTCCTTTACTGCCTGTTTCTTTAAACGGTAGTAAGTAGGGGAACTCATGCCCCCCATGCTATCACAGATGTCATCTACGTACATCTTATTGATGTAAGTTTTTCTCAAAATAGTTCTATGTTTTGGATTTTTAAGCCTGTTGATCATTCTACCTAATTCAAGTTTTCTGTTAATGACCACTTTAGTATCCTGCTCTATAGCCTCTTTCATCACTACCAACTGAGCGTACACGTCATCAATTTTTCTAGTATGACCACCTTGGACTTTAACGTCTGCCCACTTAGGACTTGAGAGCAAACCTGCCTCAAGCTCATTGATTTCATCTATACGGCTTTGGATGTCCATGTCAAGGTCTTGTAATTCTTTCAATAGCTCTTTAGCCTTGTTCAATCTCTATCTCCTTTGTGATATAATAGTCTGTGCGATAACTATTAGCTGAGACAGAGAGTGCCTTGGCTTTTTTTAATGCTTAAATTCGTTGACCAGGGCCCGGATAAAGAACTTCCAATCAGATTCTCTAAACGTCAAGAAATGATCTGTAGTAAAATTTCTAAGTCTTTTATAGAAAAGCATCTTTAGTTGGATTGACTCACCAACACTCAGTAAAATACCAGGGAAACGATGTACTGAATGCACTCTATTTCCGTATCCAGAAATATCTAAATGTATTACCATTTCTGGATATGAACGCCCAAAATTAGCTTCAACTCCGAGATCAACTTTGACCTCTTCTACAATTGGAATCTCGTTAAAAATTGGTCGTGCAGAAAATAATGGCGACGATGTATCTTGTTTTTTTCTTCTTCCTGAATACGGATATTTTTTTGGTCTCATTATTTATCCCCTTCCTTATTCTCTAAAACGGCATCTTGTATAAAAGTATTACTAATTTCATAGCGCATGTATTCCTCAGCTGTCACTTCAAATGTTTCTTCAACTTGCTTATTACCTGCATATCCTGAAACGACTAGAATATATTTTCTTTTGGTTCTGGTTGGCACAAGTACCGAACTTTTACCATTCATAACAGGTATGAACGTTGTGTGAGGTTCATCAATGTATTTATCTACCACTGTCCCACTCGAAATCTGGTGACATGCTACGAGTAAGGATGTGAATAAAACAATACATAGGATTTTAAAATATCTCACTCCTTGACCTCCAAAAGCTCTGGGTTCTCGTAGATGTTGCCGATGATTTCTTCATGCTCAGTCCACGCATATCCTTCTCTCAAGTCTTTTAGGTATACAGCTGGCATTCCTCCAAAATATGTACCGCCATATTCTTTTTCTATATAGACTTCGTGAAGGCATCCTCTTGTGCATTTAATAATATCTCCGACAAAGACCTCTTTACCATTCTTGTCTTTGAGTCCTGTTGATTGCATGAGTTCGATTTCGTCAAAATCATAACAATAGATGTCTCTATCGTCTGGTAAACCATTCTCAAAATAAACTTGTTGTGTCACTATTTCTTTGTTTTCGTAGTCAATATCAAGAATGTCATCTGTTTCAATCATACGTTTTTCTGTTTTTACCCACGCTCTAAATTTCGGTATCATGCCAAATCCTCCTCTTTTACGAAAGTTCCGTCAATCCAACGACCCTTGCGGTCTTTGATTTCGTTGTAGGCCATTTTAAAGCATCCCTCGAAGCTATAACCAAGTGCATAGCTGATTGATTTCAGGTAGCCTATTGAACACATTAAACTATATTGACACATTTTCTCGTATCTTGAATTCTGATACGATTGAAAATTACTAATGTTAGTATTCAGCCATTTGAAACATTCCATCACATCTCCGGTTTTTACAAAGCACGATTCCTCAAAAATCTTATCCACATCCACTTTTATCAGCAACGCTAGCCCTACAATCACGACTGCACAATCTCCGATACTATCCTTTGTCAGCTTCTCGTTCTTCTTGAGATAGCCTGCACATAACTCACCGAATTCTTCGCTAAGTTTAAGTGACTGCTTGTCCAGCCGTCCACCATTTTCTAAATCACGGTCAATAAACCATTGTTTGACTTTTTCTATTGTGTTCATAGTAACACCTCATCTCCAACTTTCACCTTCTCATACACGTCCTTCGTAACCACGAACACCCCGTAGTCACGTATCGTAAGCGTGTATAACTTGCCATGTCGTCCTTTCTCGACGACCTTACCGAATATCTCAGCGCCTGCGTTATCTGCCTTGTAGATAACCATCGGCTTCTTCTCTTCCAAATCTCGAATCCTGTCCATCTGCCAGATATTAAATCCAGCAGATAGCAGAATCCAGATAGCTATGAATCGTTTCATGTTACCACCTCATATATAAATATTTCGTGTCAATATCTTGTTCTAAAATACACTCTTTCAGCGACTTTAAAACCTCCAATGCACCGCTAACTGTTCCCCATCTATTTTCAGGTTCATACTGCACATACTTTTCAGGGTACTGTTCTAATTCAGAGATACCGCGTTGAATGTTATCTAAAACATCAGCGATGTTGTACGTAGTGTCTTGGTCAAAATCCCAATCCATAGCAATTCTAAACATCTTCCCGAGATTGTAGGTCGGAGAACTATATCTAGGTTCAGCGATACGAATATAATCTCCGTTTTCTATTTTCGCTAAGATTTCCAAATCATAACTCATCACTCCACCTCCTCAATCTCAATCCCTTCACAATCGAACACCCAGCCGAAGCCAACTTCTTCTAGTTCTTTGCGGGTGAATTTATAATTTCCAGTAATTATATTTTGGTTAAAATAAAGAGCCTTCCCTGATTGCGTTTTAGTCAAAGGTTGTCCATTCTTTAGACTAACCAGATACCTCTTCTCTTCCTCGACCTCGTAACCATCCAGCCATGCACGGGCAAGTGTTTCTTGATTACATTCGTGATAAAACCATCTTTGAAGGTCCTCACTATCTTCACCATCTATAGACTTCATTAAATCTTGCAAGTCCCAATTATATTCTTTGGCTTCTTGAATATATTTATGAACACACTGCGGAACTTTGACTTTCTCTGGTTCGTCTAGTTGTTTCAACTCTTTCAAAAAAAGTTCAACCATTGAAGTATAAGGTACAGGTTCATAAAAAGGGCTGTGTTCATTCCACAATTCTTCATACTTCTTAATCAATGCCTTAATATTCATCTTAGTTTCCTCCATAAATCAAATAAACTGCAATAACTACCTGAGCCATGCTTGGCGAATAGCCAACCCAATCATCAAACTCCTTAGATTTTGTCAACCAACCCTTAGTAGCTCCCAAATCATAGTCGGTAGGCTTTTCATCAGCGAAGATGCATTCCATCGCTCCCATAAACATCATACCATCTTCTGCCATTTCCCAAAAATAGTCCGCCCGGTCTTTCACCGCTTGTGGTAAATATTGCTTGGGAGGTTTCGGCTTCCCGTCTTCTACCGTCCAGTTGTATACTTCATTAACTTTTTGCTTTAACTCTTCCATCATCTTCCAACTCCTCCACTTTTTCCTCAATTCTTTATTCTTTTTCTTCAACAAATCGCGCTCCAGCGCTCTAATCCGTCTCTTACGTGAATCGCACGGCTTCGAATACTCGATTATCTTCTCTTCGTTTTGCTCGATTGTGCGTTTCAGTCCGTCGATGACTGTCTGTTTGCTGTATTCCATGCTTTATCCCGCCTGTTTCTCTAGCCAGTTAAAGAGTAGACCAAACTGTTCTGTCACCAGCTCATCATCATTATATTGTTTACAAATTTCTCCGATTGACGACACCGCCCATAGCCAATAAGCATCTGAGCCAAAACCGACCTCTTGGCTCTTCTGATTGCTGCGTGCCATCCATTCTGGAATGACTCTGCTGAAGAAATCAATGTAGTCAATTCTCACGGCAATTCCTCAATCTTGATATAGATCCCGACTGTATCCGCCCAGAACTTTTCGGCAATCTCGCTGGCCACTTGGGCATCGTCTTGCCAGTATCCAAGTTTCGTCATGCAATCCTTGAGCAACTTCTGTAAATTATCTGTATCCGGTTTTGTTGTCTTGTACTGGCCATCGTAACTTTTCTTGATACGAGGGAAACACCACTTAACCGTCAGACGAATCGCTCCTTTAAATTTATCAGGAGGAACATGCTGGGCAAGCAAGCTTTCAAATTTCGCCCTGGCGTTTTTTAGTTCAGCCGGCTCATAAAAGATTGGCTTACCAAATCTCGTATTTACCTTTTTCTGTTGATGAGTTGTTGTCGGTATTTTTTCCATCGGTAAAAAGAATTCAATCATCAGCCAGCTCCCTTAAAATTACACCCAAGGTCGCACTAGCGCTCATAAGCAATCCAAATGAGTAATCTGGATTAAGTGCCATCTCTTCAAAATCATCTTCACATTTATCCAACAAATCATCGATTTCCTTTTTAAGATTATCAATAGCTTTTTTATTTAATGTCATTTTTTACCTTCTTTCTTTTTTTATACGCGCCTAAGTTCAGAGTGAAGGACAGGGTTACAGGGTTACAGGGGGCGTAGCTCAATCGCCCCTGTTCCTGTACCTGTTCTTCTGAACTCTCAGGGACACTTCCTAAATTCTTCTTCTCGAAGAGAGAAGAATTCTGTCCCTAGCTTTGTCCCTGGGTTTCTCGGGTTTGTCCCTAGAGCTGAAAACCCGTATGGTTGTGCATTTTCTCAGGGACATTCTCGGGTTTGTCTTTGTCCCTAGAGACACTCCAGAGACACAGGGACATTCTCGGGTTTGTCTTTGAGAGTCAAGGACATTCCCGAGGGACACTCTCGGGTTTGTCTGTCGGGTTTGTCCTTGTCCCTACTCTGTCCCTGGCTCTTCTTTGGGTGTGATTTGATTGTTTTTTACTTCAAAATCATCTCTATTTTTGACCCATCTTCTGATAGTTTTTTCGCTGACAGGTTTGTCTGCCGTTGAAAAATATTCCACCATTTCACTCAATTCAACCGGATTAATTCCGTCGAATAACACTTCCATAGCAGTAGTAAATCTCTCGTCAGCAGATTTCTTTTTCTTCTCATTTCCCTTTTTACTATCTAGATTCTTTTTCCAATTTGGCGTAGTATCTTCTAATTGGATATCTGCTAACACGCCCGATTCATCAAGCGCATGTACTGGATAACTAAACCACATGTTGACTGGTTTAAACTTGGCAAACTCTCGGAGCGTGCCTTCAACACGCCATGCGGTTGCTATCTGGATTTTGTTGCGAGCTTCTTCGAGCCTGTCTACATAAGGAGCACGATCCATGACATCAGGAATACCTTTCTCAAAGTGCGTCCGCATTTGCGCAGGGCTCAAGAGGTCATCTAAGCCGATATTTGCTGGTAATAGGCGTTATTTCGCTCTTGCAAGGCCTGTTTGTACACTTCGCACGCTGCTTGGTTCAGGCGCTGTGTCAGCAATTCTTCTGACACTTCTAGCTCTACTAAGTCGATAAGCGCGTCAGGATCCCGAGCGAATACACCCGAACCACTAGCGCGATCCATGGATTTCTTGCCACCTTGCGAACCTTTTGAGTGGTGGTGACAGTAGATAACACTAGAACCTAGCTCTGTAGCTACTTTGTCGAATTGATTAGTAAAATGCGCCATCTGGTCTGCGCTGTTCTCGTCTCCAGTCAATACTTTATAGATTGGGTCGATGATGACTGCGATATAGTTTTTCTTCAAAGCTCGACGAATAAGTTTAGGTGCTAACTTGTCCATCGGTACGGTCTTTCCACGCAGATTCCAGATATCAATGTTACTGATGTTCTTCGGTGCTAACTTCATCGCTTGATAAACATCACGAAAACGATGTAAAGCGGATGGCCTATCTAGTTCCAGGTTAACGTATAACACACGTCCTTGGGTGCAATCCCAGCCGAGCCAATTCTTCCCCTCTGCGATTGCAATCGACATCTCGATTAATGCGAATGACTTTCCGGCCTTAGACGGTCCAGCAATCAGCATCTTGTGTCCTTGGCGAAGGACTCCTTTTATCAACTCGGGAGCTAACTCTGGCAAGTTATCCCAACTATCGGCCAATCCTTCAGGATCAGGTAAATCATCGTTCAAATCTTCGATGTATTGATACCATTCATCCCAATCGGTCTTACCAATATTCGTATCTACCAAGAATTGCTTCTGTCCATTACGGATGAACCCAGGCATACGAGATAGTCTACTTGGATTTCGATTCTGTGTATCGACGATAATGCCGTTCTTTTGACAAATCTTATAAAGATAATCAACCCTATTACGGTATTCTTCGTAATTCTTGGCATCTACTTTGACAATGGCATGTAGTGACTTGTTTCCGCTATGAACCAAGGCAACAATCGGTAATTCAAGTTCTTTGTAGATGGCATTTTGCTTATCAATTGGCATACTGTCGGATTCGACCAGGGCATATCTGAAATCTGTCACGTTTTCATTTTTAGCGCCTTTTCCATCCATAGGATTAAATCGAACCCATGCACCAGCTTCTTCGTGATAGTCACCAAGGACTGCACCAATATCTCCATTACATTCTTGTAAGAGCTGAATCAACTCACCAGCAGTACGGTCAAAAGCTCCCTTAGTTGGCAGCCATTTGACAATCTCGCCTGTTTCATCGTCTGTTTTCGGATAGCACTCAGTCACATAACCGACATTTCGCCAGCTTCAAAAAGTGTTTCAAGATATTTGATAATTTCTTGAACTGGATTCCAAATAGTTGGCTCATGAATCTCCTTACCTTCAATCCAGTCTTTATCAATGACACGATAATCACGGTCTATTGTATCGGTCCAGCCTAACTCATGCGCATTTTCGCTATCGTAGCTGGATTGCGACACCCAGCCATTTTCTTTAGCAAGTTGGGTAATCGTCGCACCAGTCACAATAGTTCCTGCTTGTTCGTTGAAAGTATCCCATTTCTTGAAACACTCAAATTTCTTGTATCGGCTATCATTTTGTGACCAGTTATCCCAGTCGGATGCTGTATATCCTTCATGTTTAAGAGCCATACCGACATTGACCCACGTCTGATAATCTACCGTGGCAGGATTGATGTAATCCAGCAACGGCAACAAATTAAAATCATTCTCTGCCACTATCTCCTCCTTCTTAATTTAGTACATATTCAGCTGGTCGCACGCTTGTCGGAACTCTCCAACCATTAGCTGCTATGCGATTAATCATATTTTTAGCTTCTTCAAACGGCCACATTCCTACGTCTCTAAAACCATATCTTTCTAATAACCTTATTTGTTTAGGCGTGGTTAATCCTTCTTTTTGTCTTTTCTGAAGCCTATCTAGTAGCTTGCTAGCTTTTCCGAAATTACCGATTTCATCAGTGTGAATGCCAAATTTTTCTAATGTACTAAGCTGGTTAGCTGTTGGAGGTTCCATTTCTATTCCAAATGATGGCACGTAATTCGACAAGTCCTCAGCATGGATAGACATTTCAAATTGCAACGGATCCACTAATTTGCGTTTACGCTTGCGCATTTCTTCCAGCTGTTTTGCCAAAGCCTCTTCACGCTGTGCGACGACGTCCTCGGTTGCCTTGACTTCCATATCTTCAAGGTCAAGCATTACACCAGTTTGCTCTTCCATGTTCTCAACCATTTTCTGAGCGACTTCTGGAGTCTCACAGATTAAATGAGCTGGACGGCATAGCTCGTGGCGTTCAGTATGCCAGAGAAAATCTAGCAAGAGTAATTCTTCCTTTCCTGGATGTAAACGAGTACCACGCCCCACCATCTGGCTATATAAGGCACGTACCTTAGTAGGTCTTAGCACAACTACACAGTCTACTGATGGGCAATCCCAGCCTTCAGTCAAGAGCATCGAATTACAAAGCACGTTGTAACGGTCTTTCTCAAAATCTTCTAAGATTTCTGCACGGTCCTTGGACTCTCCATTGACTTCAGCAGCACGAAATCCTTTTGCGTTTAGGATATCGCGAAACTTCTGCGAGGTCTTTACCAAAGGCAAGAATACGACTGTCTTGCGGTCTGCGCATTGCTTGACCATTTCGTCCGCTATCTGCTCTAGATATGGATCTAGCGCCGTTCCAACATCGCTCGCCTTGAAATCGCCAGCTGACATGCTGACATTTGATAAATCCAAACTTAGCGGAATTGTCAGAGCTTTGATTTTAGATAAGTAGCCTTCTTTGATAGCTTGTACCAACGAATATTCATAAGCGAGGCTATCGAAGTAAGAACCAAGGTTTTTCATATCTCCACGGTCTGGTGTGGCAGTAACCCCTAATACATCCGACTTCTCAAAATAGCCAAGCACACGCTGGTAACCATCTGATATAGCATGGTGTGCTTCGTCGACTACAATCGTATCAAACCAATCAGGAGGAAATTGACTAAGTCGCTTCTCTCTCTGCATGGTCTGAACTGAACCGACAACGACCCGATACCAAGAACCGATAGAGGTATTTTCTGCTTTCTCTAAGGCTGTGCCAAGACCTGTCGCAGTCTTGAGCTTGTCGCTAGCCTGCTCTAACAACTCAGACCTATGAGCAAGGACAAGCACACGCTTGCCCTCTCTCACTTGGTCTTCAATGATTTTGGAAAACACAATCGTCTTTCCGCATCCTGTTGGCAATACTAAGAGCGTGCGTTTGCGACCTTTAGCCCATTCAGCTTGAACAGCTTCCCGTGCTTCCTGTTGATAAGGTCTTAATTGCATCCCTTACCTCCTAGAATTGCCCAGCTTGGTATCCAGCTTGTCCTTGTGGTTGTTGCGCAAAATTCGGCTGCTGTGGTTGTTGATAGCTTGTTTTTGCAGCTTGCCCTGGTTTTTGATTCAATACTTTTGTGTAATCAACATCTTCAGGATAGAGCATGGACTTAACTTCGTTATAATTATTTCCTTGTATTGTCGGATTCCGACCTTACATACACCAGTTGCACCGATGATGGTGTTCCAGTTCATGCGAAGTGGTTCGCCTTTTTTCTTTTGGCCAATTGCAGCAAAGAAAGCAGACAGCATTCCTTCGGTTGAGCTGTGTAGATACAAGTTGTGGCGCAGTTCAGTTTCACCTTCGTTAGCTACGATTTTGATGCTGACGATAGCCTTGTTACATGCTGGCAATTTTCCGGGATTTTGTGGATTTGGCGTGTGGCGTGTGCGTTCCATACCGATTACTGTAAAGTGGTATAAACCATCAGGTAGTAGGACGTATTCCGAGTCTTTTTCAATCGTATCTTCCCATCCAAATTCGCGATCAAAGTTGTTGTATTGTTGTTGTGTCATGTTGTTTTTCCTCTATTTTCTAAATTTTTGATTATATCTTGCAATGATTTCTAATTCCCAAAATCTACACCGTGAAGGGTAATTCTGGTTCTTTTCTAACTTGGTTTTCAATAACTTCCAAAGTAGCTTGCCAATGAGCGACAATCATATCCCAGTAGTCAGTCGGAAAACTTTCAATAGGAGTCCCTAGTGGAAAATGCCCGCGAATGTAAGCGACTTTTTGAAGTTCTTCTTCCGTCACGTTACCTTGCGTCATGAGGTCTGTCAAACTCTTTGGTAAGTTCGTGTGATATCGTGCAGGCGTTGCCTGTGGTGTGCCAGGAGCTTCATTTTGTGGTTTTCCAGCTACCTGTGACATATCAAGTGACAATTCCCTCTTGGACTTGCTCAGGGGCTTGCTGTGTGGCCTGCTGAGGTTCTGGAGTGACTGTCTGAGGTTGCGATGGAATAGGTTGAGTTTGTTGACTTGCAAAGATATGAGCGATTCCAGCGTAATGAAATGGCATTTCGTCAGGTAACCCATGACGGTTCTTAGCATCCCAAGCAGGCCGATGGTTGGTATACATCACGCGCTCACCACCTTGCGCTTTTTCTTGCCGTTATCAGTCGTCATGACCAAGGTCTTGTAATTGGCAAATAGAACCATATCTGCCCATTCTTTTACGAGTGGAGCAGTCTTAGAGCCTGTCTTTTGACCAAGTTTCAACTCGTAACGGTCATAAGACCCCATTTCGTCTGGCTGTTCAAATTTCTTGATTTGAGCGTGCGCAGTCAATACCACGTTGATCCCCATATCAACCAAATCAGACAAGTTATTCAAGAAACGTCCCATTTCTTCTTGTACATAGGTGTAGCCTTTGCCCCAGCCAAAATCCTCAATTCCTTGCTTGCCATGTTGCGAACAGATGTAATTAACTGCCAAAGCTTCCGCCCAATCGATTGTGTCAATGACGAGTGTCCCGCACTCAGTCGGATTTGCCTTAATAAAAGCAATCTCATTGATCAGCATGGTCCAGCTGGTCGGCTTGTCTAATCTAGCTACATCCATGTTATCTGTCGAACCTTCCGTGTCGATGAAGACAGCATTTGGAAATTCAGCAGCAAACGTTGATTTGCCAATTCCTTCAGGACCGTAGATAACTACCTTTTGAGCTCGCGCTCGTTTTCCTCTTGTGATTTGCATTATTCACCTCCAAAAATTCCTTCTACTAGCGAGCGTAAAAACTTTTCTTTATTGATATCGTCAACATTCTGAAGCGGTTCGTTAGGTTCTTTTCCGTCTAATGTTTCAATTAAGAATTCAGCTTTTACACGAATTAACTCGGCTTCAAAAATACTAGCCATTCCTTTGTAAATATTTTCTTCTTTAATCAAGTAGTCTTCTGGAATAATCAAAGCATCATTTACACATTCTACCCAGCTCGCTTCATAAGCTAGACGACCTGTCCGATTTTTATAATCTGATAAAAATATCCAGTTTTTTTGTCACGTAATACGATAAAAGTTTTTTGTTGTTTCATGATTGTTCTCTTTTAGTTTTTAAAATCCACCTTGCCAAGTCGGTGCTACGGTTTCAGCGTGTCCTTGCTGAGCGGAACTTTCAAATTTCACTGGCTTAATACTATACCCGTCTTCAATCAGAATACTACATTCATCTCCTGTTGATACCCGTGTCGCGATTGCTTGCAAACCTTCTTGCTCAAGCCACGCGCCAAATTCCTGCAAAGTCAGCTGATCCATTTGTTCCAGCTTGTCAATCAACACAAAGCCACATTCTGGCTTCAATTTACGCACGATTGCAGTCGCAACTTGCAGCTGTTGACTGCCAGACATATTATCCCAGCGCTGGCCAAGATAGAGCAGTTCGCCATCATCCACGGATAAGCCCGGCAACGGCAAGTCTGCATTGGTGAGCAAGTCTGTCTTCTGCTTGCGGATGTCAGCAATCACATTATCAAGTTCCTTGTATTGCTCGCGATAACCCTTGGCATCTTCTTCTGCTTTATCCTTGTCCAGATTAGCACGTACTTTACGATTGATTTCGTCAATCTCTGCGATGTTCTGTTCGATTTCTTCAGTAGATTCATCGAGAAGATCCATGGCATCGGTATTCGCTATAGCCAAGTCTTGAGCTAATTGGATTTCTTTTTCTTTGGCATCGGCCAGCAATTGCTCCAGCCGTTCAACCTCTGCAGCTGCTGAGTCATGTTGATTTCGGATAGCTACTAAATTCTGGCGCTTACGGGCATTCTCGCCATTCTTAGCAAGGATGGCTTGCTGTTGTTGGATAAGTTCAGAGATAGAGACCAGCTCTTTCGGTGCCTCTGGATAGTAAGGTTGTTCTTTTGCAAACTTCTCCTTTTGGTCAGCAATCACACCGATTGCGTGGCGCTCGTCATACTTGGCTTTTTCCTGCATTTCAAGTTCAACCAACTGCGGACCGACTCCGATGATTTGTAGCAGAGTTTTCGCTTTCTCTTTGCTGGTTTGTTCCATGAATTTTGGCAAGTTGATGGCCAGCTCTTCCACGAAGCTATCAAGCAAGTTTTGACCAGCCTTGTTACCACTCGGGTCAATCACTTTGAGAGTGCTGTTCTTTCCGCTACGTTCCACAATTAGACCGTTTGATAGCGTGATTTTAAGACTAGGCGGGATTGTACTTCCTTCGCGCTGGGCTTGGCTAGGTTTGTACTTGTTGCCTCCTAGCGCCCAAGCAATCGCGTCCAGTACGCTTGTCTTGCCTTGGTTATTATTTCCACCCACGATTGTCAATCCAGTCGCTGACGGCTCTAGTTTGACCGCCTTCACGCGCTTGACGTTTTCGATTTCTAGTTTATTAATCGTTACCATCTTTTTCTCCTCCGACTCTTAAAGATTTGACAGGTATTTGAATCTCTTCAACTTCCGCATATTCAAGAGCAAAATCAAGTAGCTGGTTTAAAACGTCAATCAATTTCATATCACACTCATCCGCGAGGTCTATAATACGCTCATAGTGTTCACGAGCTACTCTGATACGTGGTGTTGGTTCTTGTGTTCCTTTGGTTTATATTTTCTGTTCATTATTTTCTCCTTAGTTTTAATTGGAAATTCTCTGCTTCTAATCTCTTTCTTAAAGATTGTTCCTGTCGCAATCGTTTCTTGAGATCATCGATTTCATGTTGCATATGCGCCATCATTTCTAGGTCACGCATTTTCTCTCTGCGCTTACAAGTGGATAAATCCCACGCTTGTCTATCCCATACGATTTGCATATCGTACTCTCCGTGGTTCTGGTAATGCAAGAGGCTCAGGGCGCAAGCCTACAGGCGGTTCGTTGTCGTAGGTAAAGCCAGGAAATGGACGACGGATATTCTTGCGGATTTGTTGGCGCTCTGCCTCTCTACCACGTTCGTAACCATGGTTATACCCTTGGATAATCATAGACGCAAATTCTTGCTCTTCTCGTCTTTCTTCTTCCTTGCGTTGTTCCTGTAATTTGATATGACGACAAGCTCCTGCAAATCCAATCAGCAAGGCTCCAACCCCCATTAGCTGGTTTAAAATCGGTGGTTCAAACATTTTTATCTCCTCTAACTCTTTAATCTTTTCCTCTTTTTCAATCAACGCTTGATGTAAATCTAACGCTACGACTTTCCAGTCAGTATTGAGTTCTTTGGATAACCAGTTTTTGATTGTTGTTAATAGGTTCATTTCTTCCTCACTTCGTTAAATTCATCCAGTTTGCGTTGTACCATTCACGGACTGCATCTCGTGGCCAACGCTTGTCATTTATATTTGGAAATCCTTTCTGGTAGCGAAAACGGTCATCGAACGTATCTACAGAAACCCCAAGCATTTTAGCTACATCTTTTCGCTTGAGTTCCAGAGGGAACGCTTCTTCAATATCTGCTGATTGTAAGACGGTAAACTTAATCTGGCTTGCAATCGCTTGAATAAGGTCTTCCATTTTTGCTCCTTTCGTGTTATAATCATGTTGAATATTTAAGTATGCGCCTGATTGCCGTCAGGTGCGTTTTTGTGTTATTGTCAAACTGTCTTACTTTCCATAGCCCTGAGTTCAATCTCATGGCTGACTTGTTCCAATAGCTTCTCACACGCTATTTTTGCTTCTCTGTACGTTGTGTTCTCTCTGATGAAGTAATCAGCAAGTTCAATGACTTTATCTTCCATTCAACCTCCTATATCAGCCTCAAGACCGATGTCATTTTCTCCCAATTTGCTATAATAACTTTAAATTTGACCTCTCACCGTTTGTCAAAGTTTCCATAGAAAGGAGGAGACATAATGCCTGAAATTAAAGTAACGTTTACTGATGATTCTGTTGTCGTATTTCATGAAGAGATGACTTTTCAAACATTCAATAAAAACGACGATAAGCACTTGCCAGTAAACAAAGCATCGCTATTTAGACACCCAAACTGTGGTCTGTTATTTAGTTTTGTAGATATTTTGCGCATGGGCGAGTTCTTTTACAACGTCGAAAAGCCAGAAATAATCTACCAATCTAAAAATGTGAAAAAGATTGAGTTAGTCTAATTTTGTTGCTTCAAGTAGCTATCTAGTGTGCGTTTTTTAATCTCATATTGGATAGCTTTTTGAATAGCTTTATGTAATTCTGGTTCGCTTTCAAATGGGATAGTAATGCGGTCAATATTCCAGTTCAACTTTTTAAGGTTGTCCATGTCGTGGAAAGTTAAACACCAATCCACCGCCCAGCTAATCAATTCATTGAACCTAGTAGCGAACTCGGTATTCATCGCTTTCACTTCCTCGCTACGTTTCATGCCTGCTGCCACTAGTTCTTGTTGTAGTTCTTCATATGTTTTATTCATTGTTTTTTTCTCCTGAAATCTAAAAATTACTTATTAAAAATCTGTTGAGTATGTCCAAACTGACAAACTCCATCTTCAATCTTCTGCGAACTGCTCGTAGAGTTCATCTATTTCCCTCCGTTGTTCTTTTGTAAACGGAGCGGTATTATTTGTCCAAGTTATCTGCTTGCCTTCTTCACGCTTTATCCTGCCTGCTCTCGCGAGTAGGTTTTTAAATACCTCATAAGGCATGTGAACTCTGATGTCTTCTTCCATCCTACTCCTTTCTGTTTCTAACCTCTATTTCTGCTATAATATAAGCAGAAAGGAGGTGATTTTATGAAATCCTTTAAAGAATTTCGAGAATCTTTAACAGCTGAAGATATGCAAGCTATTGCTGCTAAGCTAATGAAGCTACTAAACAGATTGACCATACTGACGGATTGCAACTTGGGATGGTCAGTAGTTTAACTTCTGCAATAACTACTATTGAGTTACTTGAGAAGTATCATGAATGGCTTCATAGCTAAGACGCTTGAATTTTTCTAAGTCTATCTGTAAATTGATAGGCTTTTTTCTTTTCCCACTATACGGATACCGCCTTGGTCTCATCTCCTACTCCTTTCTGTTTGTGGTATAATGAAATCAAAAACGAGGTAATTCTGATGTTTAGTTTGATTGATATTTTGAATATTTCTGCCGCTTGGCTTGGTGCTATTACTGGTGTTGTTAGCTTGATTTACTCTTTGAAAGTCAATAGAGTGAAATTGAGTATTTCTAAATTCCGTAAAAAGAGAATGAACGAATACTCTTGTTATCAATACAGTTTTGTTTTGTCTAACCAATCCAACTCAAATGTCGTAATCAAAAATATCCAACTGTTTGACAAAAACGGAAAAGAAATTTTTGACAACGGATTTAATCCAGCTATTGCTCTTCCTGAGAAAAAATCAGACCCTTTTGGTTTGATTAGTAGTACACAGACCTTGTTTAACGTAGATTGGTACTCTACACCATTTGAAGATGAAATAGAATTAAATCCATACTCGTTCGAAAAGTTGTCATACTACCTTAACGAACCTCCACATACTATCAAGGTCAAGACCAACAGACAAATTCATTATCTTTCTAAATCTAAATCATTCCATCCCGTCTTTAATAAAGCAAAATAGATTTATGACAGCACAAACTACATTTACGCCTGTCACTATGATTAGTCCTAGCTCACTCATTCCATACTCCTTTCTATGTTGTTGTTTTCGCAACATTCTTTTTAAAAAAATTACTAGAAATCTTCCATCTTGACATCTAGTATTTTTGAAAGTTCGCTAGCTTCCGAAAATGTGAAATCACGTCCACGGTAACGATTGACTTTCATGTTGAACGTTGACTTATCCATACCCTAATTTTTTTCAGCAATCTCTTTCTGTTTCATTCCTTTTGAAACAATTATGCTTTTCAAATTTAGGTATGCTTTATCTATCGTCATAACAGCTTCCATAGCCCCTCCTTTCCAAGTTGCTGTTTTCGCAACTTTGTTTTATGGTTCTAGTATAAACTAACTTTGTTTCGTTGTCAACAACTTTTTATTTTTTTAAAAAAATATTTGCGAAATCGAAACTTTTGTGCTATTATGTCATTAAGAAAAGAGAGGAAAATAAATGATTGGTACAAAAAAATAAGAGAACTTAGAAAAAAATAATAAATTAACTCTTGAAGAGTTAGCTGATGCTTTAAACCAAAAAAATATCCTAATACCATTAATTTTAATAAAGGAAAAATTTCTAAATGGGAAAATAATAAAGAAGAGCCTAGATTATCTTCTGTAAAAATTATTGCTGATTTTTTTGATGTACCTTTAGATTACTTCAATGATACTCCCGACTCACACCCTGAAATCCTAACTATCTACAACCAGCTTGAAGAGCCGAAACAAGAAAAAGTCCTTGACTATGCCAAGGAACAATTAGAAGAACAAAACAACTCTAAGATTGTCTCTATCTTTGATAAGCCTCAAGATGACGACTATATCACCGACTACGTAGAAGGCTTGGTTGCAGCAGGACATGGAACTTTCCAAGAAGACAACCTCCACATGGAAGTAAGACTGCGTGCCGAAGATGTCCCTGAAGACTACGACACCATCGCAAAAGTGGCTGGCGACTCTATGGAACCAATGATTGAAGATAACGACCTGCTCTTTATCAGGGTCACTAGTCAAGTGGATATCAACGACATCGGTATCTTCCAAATCAATGGTAAAAACTTCGTTAAAAAGCTGAAACGTGACTATAACGGCGGTTGGTACTTGCAAAGTCTCAACAATAGCTATGAAGAAATCCACCTGACAGAGAATGACGACATCCGAACTATTGGGGAAGTTGTCAGTGTATATAGAGAGAAATAAAAAAAGAAAGTAGGTAATTACAATGGGAATGTTTAAAGGACCTAGCACTCTTTCAGTCGCTTCAAACGCTGAAGATTTACAATATGTTGTTTTACAGGTAACTTTAAAAGAGAAACTTTTTGGTACAGGGTCGCGTAACCTTACAGCATTAGAAGAGGTTATCAACGAACAAGCAGCCAAAGGCTATAGACTTCACACAATAAGCACTGCTAGTGGCGGTAGTTCTGGTTTTGGTGGTGGTGACCGTATCCAAGCGACTATGGTATTTGAGAAAATTTAAAAAAAGCCCCACACCCTTCGATTGTTACATATCGTTGGAATCAATTTAATTTTATGATATAATTAAGTTACTTAGAGGTTTACCCTCATAATTTTAAACTTTGCACCTTAGCGTGCCAGGGGAAGTAACTTAACCGTTGCTTCCCTTTTTAAAAACTAAAAAAGCCCCACGCTCTCGGTCGGCAAACTTCTGAGCGTGAGGAACTTCAGTACAAGAAAAAAAGCATTAAAAAGCTCTTTTTCTTGTACCCATTTTATCAAGAAATGAGGTAAAAATCAATGGCATCATACAGAAAAAGAGAAAATGGTAAGTGGGAATATCGCATTTCTTATAAAACTCATGATGGAAAATATAAAAAGGCCGAAAAAGGCGGTTTTTCAACAAAAAAAGCTGCACAAATTGCAGCAGCTGAGAGAGAAAAGGAGCTACTACTTCCCTCTCATGTTTCAGACGACATTACTCTTTACGAATACTTTAAACAATGGTCAACCATTCATAAGAAACCTAATATTTCTCCCGTAACTTGGCAAGTTTATCAAGTTACCAGTCGCAACATTGAAAAGCTATTCCCAGGGGCGAAACTTAAAAACATAACCAGTTCAATCTATCAGCAAGCATTAAATACATTTGCTGAGACTCATTCTCAAGCAACAGTTGAAAGATTGAATATTCATATCAAGCAATGCGTCGCTATGGCAGTTCACGAAGAGGTCATTCAAAAGGATTTTACCACCTTTGCTAAAGCTGTTTCTCAACACAAAGGCGTAGAGAAAGAAACAAAATTCCTAGAGGTGGATGAATACAAAAATGTTATATCCGTATCAAAGAATAAGATGGATGTAAAATCATATGCAGTGCTATACCTTATCGCAGTTACTGGAATGCGTTTTGCTGAGTGTCTAGGACTTACCTGGAATAACGTGGATTATGATAACAAAGTTCTCTCAGTAGATAAGACCTGGAATTATAAGACGAATCTTGATTTCAGCACTACAAAAACAAAAAGCAGTATCAGAAAGATACCGCTTGACGATGAAACACTTAGATTGCTAAAAATCTACAAAAAAGAACATTGGATCCATAACAAAGAAAATCGTATTTTCTCTAACATTTCAAACAATGCAGTCAATAAGACATTGAGAAGAATTGTTGGTAGAAATGTCCATGCTCATTCACTTAGACATACTTATGCTTCTTTTCTAATTTCTCAACGTGTCGAATTGCTTTCTATTTCGAAAATTCTTGGCCACGAAAATATGAACATCACCATCGAAGTCTCATGCTCACCAATTAAAAGAATTGGAAGAGGCAAGTAATTCAGAAGTTAGAGAGATATTTGCAAGTTTAGGGGCGAATTTGGGGCGAAACACCTCAAACACCCAGTAAAATCAATAGTTTATATGCCCCCTGCAGGAATCGAACCTGCAACTACTCCTTAGGAGGGAGTTGTTATATCCATTGAACTAAGGGAGCTAGATAAAAACTCTGCTGAAAAGCAGAGTTTTTTAGTCGAATTAACGACGGATTTCTTTGATACGAGCTGCTTTACCTTGAAGAGCACGCAAGTAGTACAATTTCGCACGACGTACTTTACCGTAACGTACAACTTCGATTTTTTCAACACGTGGAGTGTGGATTGGGAAGATACGCTCAACACCTACACCGTTAGAGATTTTACGAACTGTGTAGTTTTCTGAGATGCCAGCACCTTTACGTGCGATAACAACACCTTCAAAAATCTGGATACGTTCACGGTTACCTTCGACAACTTTCGCGTGTACACGAACAGTGTCACCAGGACGGAATGATGGGATATCTGTACGAAGTTGACCTTCAGTCAAGCTTTGGATTAATGGATTCATTTTATTCTCCTATCTTTGTCAATCTTGAGGAATCTTCCTCAGCGGATAAACTGTATTTTTGTGCGTCCATTACACACAAGATACAGTTTACCAAATTTCCACAAAAAAAGTAAAGAAATTTATAGCAGAATTCCTAAAAAAATCGCAACCAAACCACCTAGGTAGGTCAAAGTCAGGTAAGAATAAAAGACCTTCTTATCACTTAACAGTCTTTGAAGTTCGTCATTCAAGGTCGAAAAAGTCGTCAGACCTCCACAAAATCCAGTTGCTAGAATAGCATAGACTTCCTTAGATTCCACATGATTGTAGAATAATCCAATTAAAAAACAACCCAAAAGATTGGCTATGAGCGTTCCGAGGGGTAATTTAGAAGCTTGATTATAGCGGGAAAAGAAATACCGTACGAGCGCTCCGCAGCCACAAGCAATTGCAAGATAGACCATTACCATTTTTTCCTCCCCAGACAATAGGCCAAGAGCAGGCCACCACCAATGCTCAAAAGCAAATATAGGACTAAACTAAGATAACGCCCTGTATCAAGCAGTTTCACAGCATCAAGCATGAGACTGGAAAAAGTTGTCAGCCCCCCACAAAAACCAGTCCCCAGAGCTAAAATAACGCCTATACTGGTTCCCTTATAGAGCAAATAGCCCTTGACAAGATAAACCAGGCAGAAAATTCCCAGATAGTTGACAAAGAGAGTGCCCCAAGGAAAGTCAGGACTGGCTGGTAACCAAGTGGAAACAAGGTAGCGCACAAGTCCGCCCAACATGGCAGATAGAAAAATTCCTAGCGGATAAAATGGTTCTTTTTTCATTTGATGTTTTGATCCTGATAATCACGCGAACGTTTGAGTATGTCCGAAAAAGTCGAGACAATAGTTTCCTGATAGCGCTTGTCCTCTACACGACTTCTAACCTTTTCAAAAATAGCTTCTTCTCTCTTAGTATCTAAAATCGGTTTACCTGAAGCTTTCTTATAGGCAACTACACCCTCAACCAAATGCATTCGTTCTTCTAAGAGCTTGACGATTTGGTCGTCGATTTGATCAATTTCTTGGCGAATAATATCTAAATCCATACAGTCTCCTCCTTTATTTGAATTATTGTATCAAAAAGCCACCAAATAGGCTAGTAAAATCCCAACTCACGATAAGAAAAATGCACTGATTGATTACATCAGCGCACTTTTGTGCTTATCCTACTTTAGCAGCCAATTCTTCTGCGAATTGTTCTAAGCGTTCAATATCTTCTTCCTCGGCAGAAAGGTCAACTTTGACACATTCTGAACCTTTTTCTGCTCCTGTTGACACAAAAACACGGTCAAAGTCATCAACAGCCTTACAGAACTCATCGTAGAAGGTATCTCCTGAGCCAACCACTCCGTAGATTTTGCCATTCAAGTTGAGGTCAGCTAGGTCTTCGTAGAAGTCCATCATCTCATCTGGCAATTCACCATCACCATAAGTATAGGTCGCAACGATAGCGATGTCTGCTTCCAAGAAGTCTGAAGCGTCAACAGTTGTACATTCATCAACATCGACATCCAAGCCCAAGTCACGTAATTTATCTGCTACAATATCTGCAATTTCTTCGGTATTACCGGTCATACTGGCAAATACAATTTTTGCTAATGCCATATCGTCCTCCTCAATTTATCTTTCTCCATTATATCACATCTTTTTCATTTTAAAAATAAAAATTCTTGTGCTACAATGAAATGAGAAAGAATTGAGGTTATTTATGGAAATTTGCCATCAAATTTTAGAAAAAATTAAAGAATACGACACGATTATCATTCATCGTCATATGAAACCAGACCCAGATGCCTTGGGAAGTCAGGTGGGATTGAAAGCTCTTCTCAAACATCATTTCCCAGAAAAAACCATCAAAGCAGTTGGTTTTGATGAACCAACTCTTACTTGGATGGCTGAAATGGATTCTGTTGAAGATAGTGCCTACCAAGGAGCCCTTGTCATCGTCTGTGATACGGCTAACACCGCTCGTATCGATGATAAGCGCTATCGTCAAGGTGATTTTCTCATTAAGATTGACCACCATCCAAATGATGATGTATACGGCGACCTATCTTGGGTGGATACTAGTTCAAGCAGCGCTAGTGAGATGATTACCCTATTTGCCCAAACAACCCAACTGGCCTTGTCAGATCGCGTTGCTGAGTTGCTCTTTGCAGGAATTATTGGTGATACAGGTCGCTTCCTCTACCCTTCTACCACTGCACGGACTCTTCGCCTTGCTGCTTGTCTGAGAGAGCATAACTTTGACTTTGCGGCTCTCACCCGCAAAATGGATACTATGAGCTACAAAATTGCAAAACTTCAAGGCTACATCTACGACCATCTGGAAGTGGATGAAAATGGTGCTGCTCGCGTTATCCTGAGTCAGAAAATCTTAAAACAATTCAATGTTACCGATGCTGAAACTGCAGCCATTGTCGGTGCACCTGGGCGTATTGATAGTGTGAGTCTCTGGGGAATTTTTGTGGAGCAGGCTGATGGCCACTACCGTGTCCGCTTACGCAGTAAAATCCATCCTATCAATGAAATCGCCAAGGAACATGATGGTGGAGGCCACCCTCTAGCAAGTGGTGCTAATTCCTATAGCCTAGAAGAAAACGAAATCATCTACCAAAAGTTAAAAAACTTGCTTAAAAACTGATAAAATACTTGCCAAACTTTTCAGAATCTGATAGACTAGTATGGTAACAATCTATGGCTCGCAAAGAGACCATGGCAGAAAGGAAATATTGCAAAATGAAAAAAGATATCCATCCAGAATATCGCCCAGTTGTCTTCATGGACACAACTACTGGTTACCAATTCCTTAGCGGTTCAACAAAACGCTCTAACGAAACAGTTGAGTTCGAAGGCGAAACTTACCCATTGATCCGTGTGGAAATTTCATCAGACTCACACCCATTCTACACTGGACGTCAAAAGTTCACTCAAGCAGATGGACGTGTGGATCGTTTCAACAAAAAAATACGGTCTCAAATAATGATAAAAAGAACAGTTTCGGCTGTTCTTTTTTTATTTCTTGAAATTAACTGCTGTTTTCATATTCCAGACTCAAAAAAACTTTGCACTCTAGCTAGCCACACGATGGTTTCTAGAGAACAAAGTTTTTTCTTGCCTAAAAAGTATAAAAGATATATACTAGCTATATATAGTATAGATTGGAGATGTGCCATGACTACATCACTTACTAAGCAATACAATTTTAAAATCAATGAATCATCAATGGAACAAGCTAGAGCTATCATCAAGGAAAAAGGAATGACTATGACGGATGCTATTAGTCTTTTTATCGAGCAGATTGTACTCGAACAGGATTTGCCAATAAAAACTGCAGAAGATTTACACCGTGAGCGATTGATTCAGGAACTACAAGTCCAATCTGAACGCGCCTTAAGAGAATACGAATCCGGACAAGGAACTTCCCTAGACAATATGAGGCTACGATATGGCTTATAAAGTGATTCTATCTACTGAAGTGAGTCGGGCAATTGACAGTATTCATGACTACATTACTACTGTTCTTTTATCACCTCAGTCTGCTAAAAATACTGTGGTCAAAATTCTAGACGGCTTAAAAAGTTTAGAAACCTTTCCTGAAGCTGGCTTTGATGCAGATGAAAAAATCGGACTAAAAATCAACAGTAAGTACCCAACACGAGGAAAAATTATCGGGCAATATATCTTGCTTTACTTTATCGATCAAACACAAAGAACTGTTTTTCTTTCCCACTTATTCCACACCAAAAGTGACTATGTTACCTTGCTACAAAGCAAAAATAATAAAAACTCAAAATCATCATTTTGATGTCAACTGCTCCCTTAATAGCCTTGTGATTATAAAGAATACAGTCTTCATTTTAACTAGAAAACAAAAAAACTTTGCACTCTAGCTAGCCACACGATGGTTTCTAGAGTACAAAGTTTTTTTATTAGTGCAGATTTACTCTTCCTTATCTAGATTTTCAGTTCCTTTTGTTGTATTGTCTTCCCAAAGGATACGCTCGATACGATGGAAACCTGACCAACCTTTCTCGGTCTTGTTTTCGTCCATATAGTCTGCCAAACGGAAGTCAATCTTGACATCTGACTCACCAAAACTCTCAGCGATTGGTTCTGAACGCTCATAAGACATACGAATCAATGAATAGACCTTCTTGGCTTCTTCTAACTTACCTTCTTTCAAAAGTTTGACAAAGCCTTCCGTATCTGTCAAAAGTTTATCGATTTGCTCTTGCACAAAAGTCTTATAGTCAGCAGTGGCCTTATCAAGCATTTTTTTACTTGTCTTCAGACAAGGCTGTAACCTTAGATGAATCGGTTGTATCTGCTGATTTTTCAAACCTAACAGCACAAGCTTGTCAATAGCAAGGCTGAAGATAAAAGGACAAAACCTAGTTTTTTCATTGTTTACTCCTATCGGTTCAGGAAACCTGAATTAATTTTACGTTTCATTATACCATGTTTTCACTCATCTTTCATTAAATTTTCAAAAAAATTTAATGTTGAGGGATTTATACTAACAATAGACTTTTAACCTCAAAATTGATAAAATAAGAAAGAAAAATAAGATAAAAAGGAAACTATAAATCACCATGATGAACATGCAAAACATGATGCGTCAAGCACAAAAACTTCAAAAACAAATGGAACAAAGCCAAGCTGAACTTGCAGCTATGCAATTTGTTGGCAAATCTGCTCAAGATCTTGTTCAAGCGACCTTAACTGGAGATAAGAAAGTTGTCAGCATTGGCTTCAATCCAGCTGTCGTTGACCCAGAAGACCTCGAAACCCTTTCTGATATGACCGTTCAAGCCATCAACTCTGCTCTTGAACAAATCGATGAAACGACTAAGAAAAAATTAGGTGCTTTCGCCGGTAAATTGCCATTCTAATAAAAATAACAAAAACGCATAATGTAAGGTGCCAGACCTTGATATTATGCGTTTTATTGTGTCAAGACTTACTTGATTTCTCCTCGAATCAAGTTTTGTCTCACTTTTATTATATTTTTTCAACTAAGTCTTTTATCATTCGATGTAGTTCTTCTATCTTTTCAGATTGTTTCTCTATTAATATTCTCTGACTAGATAATTCATCTTGGAGTTTATCAAATTGTATCTGTTCATCTGGATTCTCCTTTACAAAAAAGTTCGTTAAGGTACTTGTTAACATTCCTATTGTACTAATTCCTACCAACATTAATAAAATAGCTATCCATTTCCCAAAAAGGGAAACTGGAACAATATCACCATAACCAACAGTGGTTACTGTCACAAGAGCCCACCAAAGACTATCTGAGAATGATTTTTCTTCAACTACAGATAAAATTGAACTTCCTACTAGCACGATAAAGATATTAACATACAAGATATAAAGCAGGCCATTTGTCCGTAAGAATCTACTAATTTTTCTTTCTAATTTACCTGTAAGTCCAACTATTCTAAGTAAACGAGTCAGTTTCAGTAATTTTGTCAGTCTTGCTAGGCGAAAGATACGTCCTAATCGAAACACTGTAAAAATAGCATTTAAAGGCAGGATAGCTAGCAGATCAAAGATATTTTCAATTATGAATCGCCATTTCTCTTTACTTAAAAAGAACCGCCATCCATAATCTACCACAAAAACACCCCAAAGTAGTAAATCAATAATGTTGTACGGAGGATTGTCCAAATCGACCATCTCAGCAAATCCAAGCAATACCAGAATAACAGAGATTAACGCAAGTATGATAATAGTTGTGTCATAGTAATCCTCAAATAACCATTTTCTTTTCACACTACTTCTCCTATATCATTTGTAAACATTATACCACACCAAATCCCTACTAGATATCTAAAAAAGAAGGCCCTCGCCTTCTTTTTTAGATATCTGTCAATGGTGTTGCGGTATCTGGTGAGGTATCATAAACCTTAAAGTCTACTCCGACTCCCAGATCAGCTTGTGCTAGCTGATTGACCATGGTCATGTGAGCCAGCTCCTTGATATTGTTTTCCTTGGATAGATGGCCAAGGTAGATTTTCTTAGTACGATTTCCTAGCGTCCGAATCATAGCTTCAGCGCCATCCTCGTTAGAAAGGTGACCCAGATCCGATAGGATTCGTTGTTTGAGTCGCCAAGCATAAGAACCTGCTCGCAAAATCTCTACATCATGGTTGGACTCGATAAGATAGCCGTCCGCATTTTCAACAATTCCTGCCATACGGTCACTGACATAACCTGTATCTGTCAAAAGGACAAAACTTTTATCATCTTTCATAAAGCGATAGAACTGCGGTGCGACTGCATCATGGCTTACACCAAAACTCTCGATGTCGATATCTCCAAAGGTTTTGGTTTTGCCCATCTCAAAGATATGCTTTTGCGAAGAATCCACCTTGCCGAGATACTTGCTATTTCCATAGCCTGCCAGGTCTTTTCATTGGCATACAAATCCATACCATACTTGCGAGCCAAAACGCCTACTCCATGGATATGATCTGAATGCTCATGGGTAATCAAGATGGCATCCAAGTCTTCGGGCTTGCGATTAATTTCAGCAAGTAGGCTGGTGATTTTCTTACCAGATAAGCCTGCATCCACTAAAAGTTTCTTTTTTGGGGTTTCCAGATAAAAGGAATTTCCACTGGAACCCGACGCTAAAATACTGTATTTAAAGCCTGTTTCACTCATTCTAGTCTTCTACTTCGTCCTCCCATACTTCTTCTTTCACTGCATCCTTATCATAAGGGAGCACAATGGTAAAGGTTGATCCCTTACCGTATTCACTCTTGGCCCAAATAAAGCCTTTATGCTGTTTGATAATTTCTTTGGCAATAGACAGTCCCAGACCTGTTCCACCCTGGGCACGACTTCTAGCACGATCCACACGATAAAAACGGTCAAAAATACGTGGTAAATCCTGTTTAGGAATACCCAAACCTTGGTCAGAGATAGACAAAATCATCTGATCATCAGTCGTCTTCATAGTCACTGTGATTTTCCCACCATCTGGCGAATACTTGATGGCATTGTTGAGAATATTATCAATCACCTGTGTCATCTTATCTGTATCTATCTCTATCCAGACTGAGGTAATTGGGTAATCTCTCACCAGTTCGTATTTCTTCTCTTCGTCCTGCCCTCTTATCTGATCAAAACGGTTGAGAATAAAGGTTATAAAGGCAGTAAAATTAATCAATTCCACATCCAGGTGGCTGGTTGCATTATCAATTCGTGAAAGATGAAGAAGGTCTGTCACCATCCGCATCATACGGTTGGTTTCATCTAGAGACACCTTGATAAAGTCTGGTGCAACAGGTTCTGACAAGGCTCCCTCATCCAAAGCTTCAAGATAGGATTTTACACTAGTTAGAGGCGTCCGTAGCTCATGACTAACGTTAGAAACAAAGAGCCTCCGTTCCCGTTCTTCCTTCTCCTGCTCTGTCGTATCGTGTAAAACAGCAACTAAACCTGAGATAAATCCAGACTCACGACGAACCAAGGCAAATCGTACACGAAGGCTCAGATACTCACCATTGGCATCCTGAGAATCAATCATAAGCTCAGGAACTTGTGTAATCAAATCGCGAAGTTCATACTCATCTTCAATCTTAAGCAATTCTAGAATACTTTTATTAAGAACCTCTTCCTTCTGAACGCCTAGCTGTTTCTTGGCCATGTCATTAATCATGGTAATCTTACCACGACGATTGGTCGCGAGGACTCCGTCTGTCATGTATGAGAGGATACTGTGTAATCTTTTACTCTCTTGTTCCAGATTTTCTTGGGTTAAACGAATTACTTCTGATAAATCATTGAGATTATTGGTAATATTGGTGATTTCAGAGCTTCCCTGCATATCCAATACCTGAGAATAATCTCCTGCAATCAGGTCTTTTACCTTTTGATTGATTTGCTTCAACCGAATATTATCCCGTCGATTTTCTAACAAGAGCAAGGTCACTACTAAAATAAAGCCAAGTAGAATGAGGATAAAGATAAAATCACTGGTTAAAACTGTGTCTTTAATTAGTTTAATCATTATTTCTCATATAATAACCAACACCCCGACGTGTTAGGATATACTCTGGACGGCTTGGTGTGTCTTCAATCTTCTCACGCAAACGTCTAATAGTTACGTCAACAGTCCGAACGTCTCCGAAATAATCATAACCCCAGACCGTTTCAAGCAAGTGTTCACGCGTAATTACTTGACCGATATGAGAAGCCAAGTGATACAAAAGCTCAAATTCACGGTGAGTTAAGTCTAGTTCTTCACCATATTTTTTAGCTACATAAGCATCTGGCACAATCTCCAAGTCGCCAATTTGCAAAGGCTGAGTTTTCTTTTCATCAGATTCTTGGTTATCTACAGAAACCAATTCCGTACGACGAAGAAGAGCTTTGACACGTGCCTGCAACTCACGATTTGAGAAGGGTTTTGTCACATAGTCATCCGCACCAAGCTCTAAACCGATAACCTTATCAAATTCGCTGTCTTTAGCCGACAGCATGATAATAGGTACACTACTAGTCTTGCGAATAGTCTTAGCAACTTCTAAGCCATCGATTTCTGGAAGCATCAAATCTAGAATAATAATATCTGGTTGCTCTGCTTCAAATTGCTCTAGCGCTTCACGACCATTAAAAGCAGTTACAACCTCATAACCTTCCTTGGTCATATTAAACTTGATAATATCCGAGATTGGTTTTTCATCATCTACAATTAATATTTTTCATATGTTCACCTTTTTCTCTACTATTATACCAAAAAAATAGCAAGAAGACACAATAGCTAGTCTTTGCTACTGTCTAAGTTGGCTTGTGCATAAGCCTGCCAGATTTTTTGTTGGGGTTTGGCAAGTGGATAATTCTTAAACTCTTCTGGTGAAAGCCAGCGAACTTCCCTATCTGAAAAATCATGGAAGTCAGTCACCTGACCTGCTACAATTTGAACATGCCACTTGCGATGGCTAAAGATATGCTTGACAGTCTCAAAATAAACATCGAGCCAATCAACATCTAAGTCATAGTCCTGCTGAAAACTCTCCTCTGGACTGGGACCAAAGTTCACACTTTCTTCTGCAACCTGATGGAAGAGGTCAAACTGCTCTTCTTGCGAAAACTCATCTACTTCTATCAAGGGAAAATGCCAAAATCCTGCCAACAACTTTTCACTCTCATTTTTTTCAAGTAGAAATTGCCCCTGAGCATTTTTCACAACTAGTGCTTTTAGATAAATTGGGACAGGCTTTTTCTTGGGAGCCTTAATTGGATAACGGTCCATTGTGCCATTCTGATATGCCGCACTGAAGTTCTTAATTGGACTCTCTTCTGGCCTAGGATTAACTGGCGCCTCAATATCAGATCCTAAGTCCATCAAAGCTTGATTAAAGTCACCAGGCCTTTCTGGATCAATCAAGATTTCCATCATTGCCTGAAAAATTTTGCGATTACTTGGAATCCCAATATCATGGTTGACTTCGAACAGACGGGCCAAAACACGCATAACATTACCATCTACAGCTGGCTCAGACAAGTTAAAAGCAATACTGGAAATCGCGCCTGCGGTGTAAGGACCAATCCCTTTCAAACTGGAAATTCCTTCATAGGTGTTTGGAAATTGACTACCAAAGTCAATCATAATCTGCTGGGCTGCAGCCTGCATATTACGAACTCGAGAATAATATCCCAGTCCCTCCCAAGCCTTCAACAAACGTTCTTCAGGCGCATTCGCCAAACTTTCTACTGTTGGAAACCAGTCCAAGAATCTTTCATAGTAAGGAATAACCGTATCCACCCTGGTCTGCTGGAGCATAATTTCAGACACCCAGATATGATAAGGATTTTTACTTCTCCTCCAAGGTAAATCTCTTTTGTTTTCATCATACCAAGCGAGAAGTTTCTCACGGAAAGAAATGATTTTCTCCTCCGGCCACATGACAATACCGTATTCTTTCAAATCTAACATATCTCTAGTATAACACAGAAGGTTTCACCTGTCTTTGTATCTGATTTATAATATTCTCAATAGACAGTATATGACTTTTCTTTCTACTTAAATATTTTTAATATGACTTCAGCTGAAAATCAATAAAGTATCGGAGAAGGTTATTATCCACTTTCAAGGTTTGATTTTGAGACAAATAATACTCAATGAAAATCAAAGAGCAAACTAGGAAGCTAGCTACAGGTTGCTCAAAGCACTGCTTTTGAGGTTGTAGATAAGACTGACGAAGTCAGTCACATATATAATCCAAGGTGAAGCTGACGTGGTTTGAAGAGATTTTAGAAGAGTATAAGCTAGAAATACAGTATTATTTAAAATAGTCGATCATCCTACGGATAAACAATAAAAACTCATCACTCTTATAAAACAATGAGAACGCAGATTGATATCATCCTAAAACAAGTAACAAAGGGAAAATAATGTTTTGCCCCTTTTTTGGCCCCTATACACAAAAAAAGCCTACTGACCAAGCTAGAAAGCTTGATACAATAGGCTTTTTAAAGACTAATTATTTAACAGCGTCTTTAAGAGCTTTACCAGCTTTGAATGCTGGAACTTTAGAAGCTGCAATTGTGATTTCTTTTACCAGTTTGTGGGTTTGCGACCTTTACGTGCAGCACGCTCACGAACTTCAAAGTTACCAAAACCGATCAATTGAACTTTTTCACCAGCTGCAAGGTAGTCAGCTACTGCTGAAAATACAGCTTCAACTGCTGCTGCTGAGTCTTTCTTAGTCAATTCTGTAGCTTCTGCTACTTTAGCGATCAAATCTTGTTTGTTTGCCATGTTAATGATTCCTCCAAATTAATTTCTAATTAACAAATATAATCATATCCTAAAATCCCTTATAGGTCAAGTTAAAAACGCTGTTTATTCGCATTTTCTTTATTTTTTTAGGAATGGTAACGTACCAAAATAGCCCACGCATTCTCACCTGTATGAGTCTGAATAATAGAACCGGTTTCTAAAACAGAAATTGGTTTTTCAACATAGGCTTGTAAACTTTCTTTCATCTCTTTTGCCCAGTCAGCATTACCAGAATATGAAATTCCAATCTCTGCTACAGAACGTTCAGAGAGAGATGTTGTCAACTCATCTAACCATTTTTTAAAGGTTTTAGCTCCACGACCTTTAACAATTGGCTGCAATTCATGGTCTTTCATTTGCATGACAACACGGATATTGAGAAGTGAGCTCAACAATCCAGTTACACGGCCAATTCGTCCACCTTTGACAAGATTTTCCAAAGTTGAAACACCAATATAAAGCTCTGTATGTTTTTTTACCTCTTCAACGTGAGATAAAATTTCCGCCATATCTTTGCCTTCTTGTGCTAATTTCGCAGCCTCAACAACTTGGAATTTCAAGGCTTGGTCAGTAAATGAACTATCGATAACTGTCACGTCGGCAGTAGATAGGCTGGCACCTTGGCGTGCTGCTTCTACAGTCCCCGAAAGAGCATGGGACATATGAATAGCAAGAATCTGGCTACCATCTTTGCATAGGTCTTCAAAAACTTCAGCGAAGACACCTACAGGCGGTTGACTTGTCTTAGGAAGATTCTTACTTGCTTGCATCAACTGAAGAAATTTACCTTCTTCTTTCAAATCAGCATCAGAATAAACAACATTATCAATCATTACAGATAATGGAACAATTGTAATATCTAATTGTTTTACTAGTTCTGGTTCAATAGTAACAGATGAATCGAGTTACAATCTTAATTTTTGTCATAGTATCAATCTTTCTATTTTTAGGATTCAGATTGGTTTTCTTACTTTTAATTATATCAAAAAGATTAAAAAAATCCTAATGGAGTCAATCAAATTTTCCGTAAAAATTTGATATAATCAACTTATAAGAAAAGAGGTGTCCTATGATTAAAAAAATTTACCCCATTTTAACCATTTTACTAGGTGCTGCTATTTATGCTTTTGGCCTGACTTATTTTGTAGTTCCCCATCATCTCTTTGAAGGAGGGGCGACAGGTATTACCCTCATCACCTTTTATCTTTTTAAAATCCCTGTTTCACTCATGAACTTGCTGATTAACATTCCCCTTTTCATTCTAGCTTGGAAAATATTTGGAGCAAAATCCCTCTATTCTAGTTTGCTAGGAACCTTAGCTTTGTCAGCTTGGTTGGCTTTTTTTGAGCGTATTCCCCTTCATATTGATCTTCAAGGTGATTTACTGATTACTGCACTTATAGCGGGAATTCTATTGGGAATTGGTCTTGGAATTATCTTTAATGCTGGAGGTACAACGGGCGGAACTGATATTCTAGCTCGTATTCTCAATAAATACACTCATATATCCATGGGGAAACTGCTCTTTATCTTAGATTTTTGTATTCTCATGCTCATTCTCCTAATCTTCAAGGACTTGAGATTGGTTTCTTACACACTCTTATTTGATTTTATCGTTTCTCGTGTCATTGATTTGATTGGCGAAGGTGGCTATGCTGGTAAAGGCTTTATGATTATCACAAAACGTCCTGACCAACTTGCTAAAGCGATTAATGATGACCTAGGAAGAGGCGTTACTTTTATTTCTGGTCAAGGCTACTATAGTAAAGAAAATTTGAAAATCATTTACTGTATTGTCGGTAGAAATGAGATTGTGAAAATGAAGGAAATGATTCATCGAATCGATCCTCAAGCCTTTATAACCATTACAGAAGCCCATGAAATCCTAGGAGAAGGCTTCACCTTTGAAAAAGAATAAAAAGAGGTAGTGTAGTGACCTCAAAAGTTAGACTTATTCATCTATCTTTTGGGTTACAAACAACCTCTTTTTTGTTTACTCAATCTCTTAAGACCAATTCCGAGCTACTTCTTCATCAGCCCTTAACTGATCCACTAATTGGTCAACTGAGTCAAATTTGGTCATATCTCGAATGCGATCAAGCCAATAAACCATGACGGTTTCCCCATAAATATCTTGATTAAAATCAAAAATATTGACTTCAAAACGTGCTTCTTCTCCATCAAAGGTCACATTTTTCCCGACACTAGCCATAGCACGATACTTCTGTCTTTGAATCTCAACATCAACGACATAAACGCCATCTGCTGGCATATAAGTACGATCTAAAAGCACCAAATTAGCTGTTGGATAACCAATCGTACGACCACGAGCATTGCCATGAACCACCATACCTCTTGATGGAAGCGGTGCCCCCAAAAGTTCTCCTGCTTCTTTCACATTTCCATCTAAAATAGCTTGACGGATACGAGTTGAACTAATCTTTCCTTTCTCATCTTCTACAGGTGGAACGATAATGACTTCTCCATCAAAGTAATCCTTTAAGTCTTCTGCCGTTTTTTGGTCAGAACCAAATGTATAGTCAAAACCTGCAACAATAATTTTGGCATTCATAGCCTTGATATAAGTTGCAAAAAATTCTTCTGCCGTGAGACTAGCGAATTGACTACTAAAATCAAGGAGATATAATTCTTCTACGCCTTCACGCTTTAGTTTCCTCTCACGTTCAGCAGGGTTCAAAATATGTAAAAACAGATCAGGATGATAAGGCTCTAAAGCGATCTTTGGAGATTCATTAAAGGTCATAACGACGATAGGCAATAAGTCCTTTCTCGCAGCCTTATTGGCAACACGAAATAATTCTTGATGCCCCTTGTGTATACCATCAAAATAGCCGAGAACAACGACTGAATCAGATGGTGTACCAATATCTTTTTGGTTTTTTATAGGAATAGTAATAATCATAAAATAATTATATCATAGCGATAGCTATTTCTGGAACAGAAAATCTGAAATGTCGTTTTTTTCACCTGAAATGACCATTTTTACAAAAGGGAGTAGCATGCAAATATATATTGACTCTGATATACTAGAATTACAAAAAAGGTGAACGATTAACATCATAAGCCATTCCCAATTTATTCTTATCGCATCACAATTCATCATCATCCTTGAGTGAAGAACTGATAGTTGAATAGCCTGCACTAATATCGCAAAAGCCAGCGTTTTCTGACGCTGGCTTTTAAACTGTGAAAAACTTTTCTAAACTAGATTGCTTCTGTGACAAAACTACGGCTTTCCAATACTTTGAGCATGGCGTTAGCTGTATCTAGGGCTGTAAAGAGGGGGCACCCCGTGTTCAATGGCTGAACGGCGAATTTGCTCACCATCTTCGTCAGCAGTTCGTTTTGTTCCTACTGTGTTAATGATAGCTTGAATTCTTCCTTTGCGTACAAAACTTGGAATATCCTTATCGTCATCACCAATCTTACCAACAGGTTGGGCTTGCAATCCATGACTGGCAAAGAAGGCTGCTGTCCCTTCTGTCGCGAGGATTCCATAGCCAATATTTTGGAAACGATGAGCCAAGTCCAAGGCTTCTTCTTTGGCATCATCAGCGATGGTAAATACAACGTTACCAAAGGTTGGCAAGTGTAAGTAAGAAGCTTCAAAGGCCTTATATAGAGCTTTTTCCAAAGTCGTATCAGAACCCATAACTTCCCCTGTTGACTTCATTTCAGGACCAAGTAAGCTGTCTACCTTAGCTAGTTTGGTAAAGGAGAAGACAGGTGCCTTGATATGAACGCGGGTGCTTTCAGGGTAAAGTCCATCTTGGTAGCCAAGTTCTTCAAGTTTTTGACCAAGAATGAGCTTGGTTGCTACTTGAGCCATAGGGATATTGGTCACTTTAGAAAGAAATGGAACCGTACGGCTGGCACGTGGATTGACCTCAATAACATAGACTTTTTCATCCTTGATAACAAACTGGATGTTCATCATTCCAAGGCAGTTAAGACCGATTGCTAGGCGTTTAGTATAGTCTGCAATTGTTTCTTGCACCTTTTGCGACAAGGTTTGTGGTGGGTAAACGGCCATTGAGTCACCTGAGTGGACACCAGCACGTTCGATATGCTCCATGATACCAGGGATAAGGACATTTTCCCCGTCTGAGATGGCATCAACTTTCGCACTCTTTCCCAACAATATAAGAATCGACAAGAACTGGGTGGTCTGGACTAGCCTTAACAGCTGTGCGCATGTAAGAACGAAGATCTTCTTCGTTTTCAACGATTTCCATGGCACGTCCACCAAGTACATAAGATGGGCGGACAAGAACTGGGAAGCCAATCTTGCGAGCTGCAAGAACTGCTTCTTCTTCATTGGTAGCCGTTTGTCCTGGTGGCTGCGGAATATCTAAATCTTTGAGCGCTTGTTCAAAGAGGTCACGGTCTTCGGCACGGTCTAGGTCAGCAACTTGTGTACCTAGGATGGTCACACCTGCTTTTGCCAATGGCTCCGCAAGGTTAATGGCTGTCTGACCACCAAACTGAACGATAACACCTTTTGGTTGTTCCAAATCAATGACGTTCATAACATCTTCGAAAGTCAATGGTTCAAAGTAGAGCTTATCTGATACAGAAAAGTCTGTAGAAACTGTCTCTGGATTTGAGTTCATGATGATTGCTTCATAACCAGCAGCTTGAATCGCCTTAACAGAGTGAACAGTGGCGTAGTCAAACTCAACCCCTTGACCGATACGGATTGGACCAGAACCTAGGACCAGTACAGATTCTTTTTCAGATTTGATAGATTCATTTCCCAACCATAAGTTGAATAGAAATATGGTGTTTCAGAGTCAAATTCTGCCGCACAAGTATCTACCATCTTATAAACTGGAACAATCTTGTTTTCCAAGCGAAGTTGGCGAACGTGATCAGCAGTCGTTTTCCATAGTTCAGCAATCTTACGGTCTGAGAAGCCATTAAGTTTAGCTATTTTCAAAACTTCAATATCTTGTGGATGGGCACCCAACTCCTGCTCAATTTCAAAGATATGTAGGAGTTTATCGAGATAAAAGATATCGATTTTTGTAAGCTCTGCAATTTCTTCTGGTGTGTAGCCACGGCGAATGGCTTCTGACACATAGAAGAGACGGTCATCTTGGGCTTTGACAACTTTTTCAATCAAGGCATCATCAGAAACTGCTGCAAGTTCAGGCATTTCATTGTGGTGCACCCCAATTTCAAGGGAGCGGCAAGCCTTAAGAAGAGATTCCTCGATGTTACGACCGATGGCCATAACTTCTCCAGTTGCCTTCATCTGGGTACCAAGACGGCGTTCTCCCTTTTCAAACTTGTCAAATGGGAAACGTGGAATCTTGGCAACTACGTAGTCAAGGGCAGGCTCAAACATGGCATAGGTTGAACCTGTAACTGGGTTGATGACCTCATCCAAAGTCAAACCAACTGCAATCTTGGCAGCCAATTTGGCAATTGGATAACCTGTCGCTTTAGAAGCAAGGGCTGACGAACGTGATACACGAGGGTTTACTTCGATGACATAGTACTTGAAGCTGTGGGGATCAAGGGCTAGCTGAACGTTACATCCCCCTTCAATCTTAAGGGCACGAATGATGCTCAAGCTCGCGTCACGAAGCATTTGGTTTTCATAGTCTGACATGGTTTGGGCAGGGGCAAATACAATGGAATCCCCTGTGTGAATCCCAACTGGATCAAAGTTTTCCATGTTACAAACAACCAAAGCATTATCAGCTGAGTCTCGCATCACTTCGTATTCGATTTCCTTGAAACCTGCGATTGAACGCTCAATCAAACATTGGGTAACAGGTGACAATTTCAAACCATTTTCAGCGATTTCACGCAATTCTTCCTCGTTGGCACACATACCACCACCAGTACCACCAAGGGTAAAGGCTGGACGAACGATAACTGGGTAGCCAATTGTCGCTGCAAAGGCGACTGCTTCTTCGACAGTGTTAACAATTTCAGATTCTGGAATTGGTTGGTTGAGCTCTTCCATCAATTGTTTAAAGAGATCACGGTCCTCCGCTTGGTCAATGGCAGATAATTTAGTTCCCAGAGAAGCTCAACACCAAGCTCATCAAGGATACCATTTTTAGACAATTCCATGACCATATTAAGACCAGTTTGTCCACCAAGGGTTGGAAGCAAGGCATCTGGACGTTCCTTACGAAGAATACGTGTCACGAACTCAAGTGTAATCGGTTCAATGTAAACCTTGTCAGCAATTTCTTTGTCCGTCATGATGGTTGCAGGATTTGAGTTAACCAAGACAACCTCATACCCTTCCTCTTTCAACGACAAGCAAGCCTGGGTCCCAGCGTAGTCAAACTCAGCGGCCTGACCAATAATAATCGGACCAGAACCAATCACCATAATTTTTTGAATATCAGTACGTTTAGGCATAGTTTATGATACAAAGCCCGTAAAGAACACAGTGAAAATAGGAAACTCGGTGCAGACGCCTTCAGCGTCGAGACGATGTTTAGCTTTTTCACACAGTTCTTAGGGCGTGTTCACTTCCGCGAACAATGTATCTTCTCCTTTCTATTCGTCGCCTCTCAGGGCGACATTAAATAAATTCTCCAACGATTTTTTAGCGAAACGATACTTTTCGGTAAAAAATCTAGTGCAGGGAGTTTTTAGTTCGCCTGATAGCGACTAAAAGAAACGACCTGCCTTTCTATTCGTCGCCTCACAGAGCGACATTAAATAAGATACAAAGGACGAATAGAAAGCGATTGAATTTTAGGAAACTAAGGAAGGATTGACAATCCAAGTTGGTTTCTCTAAATTCCGAGCTTTCCGTCCGTGTTCAGTTAAATAAATTCTCCGACGAGCTTTTACTCGTTCTTAGTTTGATTGTTTAAAAGCTTCCATCATCTCGATAAACTCATCAAATAGGTAGCTTGCGTCGTGTGGACCAGGGGCTGCATCTGGATGGTATTGAACAGAGAAAGCAGGTTGGTATCTGTGACGAACTCCTTCAACTGACTTGTCATTGATTTCTTCGTGGGTGATAATCAAATGCTCTGGCAAATCCTCACGGCTGACTGCATAACCATGGTTTTGACTTGTAAAATCCACACGTCCTGTAGCAATTTCACGTACCGCGTGGTTAAATCCACGGTGACCAAACTTCATCTTGTAAGTCTTAGCCCCGTTTGCCATAGCAAAGAGTTGGTGTCCCATACAAATACCAAAGATTGGAATTTTTCCTTGTACACCGCGAATCATATCCAGTGCCTGTGGAACATCTTCGGGGTTACCTGGACCATTTGACAACATAACTCCGTCAGGATTGAGATGGAGAATTTCTTCTGCCGTTGTCGAATAAGGAACAACCGTCACGTTACAATTACGCTTAGAAAGTTCACGTAAGATTGAGTGCTTGAGACCAAAGTCCACTAGCACCACGCTCAAACCAACTCCTGGAGCTGGATAGGATGTTTTAGTAGAAACCTGCTTGATATTGTCTGTCGGCAAAACTGTTGCTTGGAGCTGGTCCGTCACATGATCCATGCTGTCCCCAACATGAGTCAAAGTTGCACGCATGGTACCATGCTTACGGATAATCTTGGTAAGTGCACGCGCGTATCAATCCCGGAAATACCCGGAATTTTCTTGGCTTTCAAAAATTCATCTAGCGTCATTTGGTTGCGCCAGTTGCTTGCTCGACGCGCTTCTTCAAAAACAACGACTCCCTTACAAGTTGGAATAATGGATTCGTAATCATCACGGTTGATTCCATAATTTCCTACCAAAGGATAAGTAAAGGTCAAGATTTGTCCATTATAAGACTGGTCTGTAATGGATTCTTGGTAGCCGGTCATGCCTGTATTAAAGACGATTTCGCCTGTTACATCAATATCTGCTCCGAAGGCCTTGCCTTCAAAAACTGTGCCATCTTCTAATACTAGAAGTCTTTTTGTCATATTTTCACCTCTCGTGGACGCTCACTGGCGTCTTTTAACGTCTTGTGTTTTAGTTGGCGTTTCTACTCGCCAGTACGGATTCTAAGATTGCCATTCGAACAAAAACACCATTGGTCATTTGTTGGACAATCCGTGATTTTGGTGCTTCAACCAAGTGGTCTGCGATTTCTACATCACGATTGACTGGAGCTGGGTGCATAAGGATTGCTGTTTCTTTCAAGCGCTCGTAACGTTCTTGTGTTAAGCCATGTTGGGCATGGTAGTCTTCTTTGGAAAAGACTGCACCACTATCATGGCGTTCATGTTGCACACGGAGAAACATCATGACATCCACCTGATCAATGATTTCATCAATAGTTACAAACTGTCCATAGTCTGCAAACTCTTGACTTCTCCATTCCTCAGGTCCAGCAAAGTAAAGTTCAGCTCCCAAGCGTTTCAAAATCTGCATATTGGATTTGGCAACGCGCGAGTGGTCCAAGTCACCTGCAATAGCAACCTTAAGACCCTCAAAGTGACCAAATTCCTCATAAATAGTCATCAAATCAAGCAAGCTCTGGCTAGGGTGTTGGCCCGAACCATCTCCACCATTAATGATGGAAGTCGTAATCGTTGGACTTGCAATTAACTCTCTGTAGTAGTCAACCTCAGGGTGGCGAATCACACAGACATCCACTCCTAAAGCAGACAGAGTCAAAATGGTATCATAAAGTGTCTCACCCTTATTGACTGAACTAGTCTTCACATCAAAGTCAAGTCGTTCCAATCCCAATTTAATCTCTGCCACTTCAAAGGACTTATGCGTCCGTGTAGAATCCTCAAAGAAAAGATTGGAAACAATCGGGTGGTCTTCATAGGGAAGCTGAGCTCCGTTTTTAAACTCAATTCCTCGCTTGATCAATTTCATCACTTGATCGACAGTGAGGTCTTCCATGGACACCACATGGTTCAATGCTTGTTGATTTTCTGACATGGCTACTCCTTTAGCTTTCTAAGCTTCTTCAGTAATCAGAACTCTGTCTTGGCCATCAAGTTCTGTCATCTCTACGATGATTTCTTCAGAACGACTGGTTGGGATATTTTTTCCAACGTAATCTGGACGGATTGGCAATTCTCTATGTCCACGATCTACTAGAACTGCTAAACTCACGCGCGCAGGACGACCATGACCTACAATATTATCAATAGCAGCACGGATAGTGCGGCCTGTATAAAGCACATCGTCCACCAAGATAACTTCGCGGTCTGTCACATCGACAGAAACCAAAGAAGTATCTTCTCCACTTTTAACATCATCACGGAAAGGTTTGGTATCCAATTCCACAACAGGAACTGAAAGATTTTCTAGTTGCTCCAAACGTTCTTGGATTCGGTGGGCGATAAATACACCACGAGTTTTAATACCAGCCAAGACGATTTTATTCAAATCTTTGTTGCGTTCGATAATCTCATAAGTAATACGCGTAATCGCTCGTTTGACGGTCAATTCGTCTACAACTTCTTTGTCTTCATGACAAACCTCCAAAAAGAAAAGTCTCCTCAAACAAGGAGACTTGAAATATATAGCTAAGTAAGCCCTACTACAAACAGTATAGACTTCACCCTTCTACTTTATCACGCTCCTTGCCTGCCTCACGGGACAGGTTTAAAGGAATATTTAGTTATCAATTACTATAGCACAAAGCATGCTTAAAATCAAGCAAAAACTTTTGAAACCCCATCTTATAAATTGCTAAAATCATATAACTGTGGGTACTGGTCACACTCTGGATTTTTAGGATGACAAATGGCTCTTCCAAAATAAATCATAGCCTGATGGGCTGCTAACCACTGCTCAGGTGGTAAGATATCCATGACCCGCTTTTCCACCTCAAGTGGTGTCGCTGACTTTTTAACGATATCGTGGTGCTTACAAATACGCTCCACATGAGTATCCACTGCAAAAGCTGGAATCCCAAATCCCACACTCATGACAACATTGGCCGTCTTGCGACCAACACCTGCCAAACTCTCCAATTCCTCTCGTGTTTGAGGGACTTGACCATCAAAATCGTCTAGTAGCTGTTGGGCACATTTTTTAAGGAATTTAGCCTTATTTCGATACAGTCCCAGGCGAGAAATGTGTGAAGCAATCTCACTTTCTGTTGCAACAGACATGGCTTGTGGCGTTGGAAAGGCAGCAAAGAGACCCGGTGTGGCCTTATTTACCGCTGCATCCGTTGTCTGGGCCGATAACATGACCGCAACCAAGAGTTCAAAATGATTGGTAAAATCAAGACTGGGTTTGGCATCTGGAAACAGAGCAATGATTTCTTCTAGCACTTTTCGTGCTCGTTTTTTTGACAAAACCATTATTCGTCTCCATCAAATAGTCCTTGTAAGCCAGCAAAAGGACTGTTTTCTTCTTTCTTAACTGCTTGTTGGGCTTGGTATTCTTCCTCAGTCATGATTTGCCAGTCATTTCCTGACACAAATCCTTGACCCGCCTCTTCTTCAGCTGTCAAGACCTTGATAGGAATGTTTAGTAGGATATTGTCTGACACGCTCTCAGCAAGATCAAGTTCTCCATTTTCGATAGGCAAGACCAAATCATCGTCTAAAACTTCCTGATCTAGTTGGTTGGTTGCGCCTTCCATGAAAACTTCCGTTACTGGATAAGATTCAACTAACTCAACTGGCTCCATACTGCGACTTGAAGCAAGAACAATGGTATAAGACAACTGATAATCTAAAAAATACATACGGTCTTCGTACTGTACTTTCCCAACAGCAAGGATATCTTTTACATCTAAAATTTCTTGATTGCGTGCACGCAGGTCTGCGGCTAGGTCTAAGGTTTGTTCAAAATGCAAGCCTTCAGACTGCTTACGAATTTCTTGAATATTTAATTTCATACTTCCTCCATAAAGATTTACTCTCTTGATTATACCATGAAAAAGGCTACAAATCAGCCCACCAAACTTTGTAATTAACATTCAATTTTTTTAATATATTTATCACTATATTTTTTGGTGCTATACTATAGGCAAGAATACATGATAGCAAGGAGGATGCTCATATGGAAGACAAAGAACTCATTACTAATGCTTACCACTCGTATTTTAGAGATTGAAATTTCCAGTTTTATGTTGACAAAATTTCCTTAAAGGTATAGTATAAAGATACTAATACTCGGAGGTAAGGGAGACATGAACAACTAAGTCTATCAAATAAAGAACCTTTATTTAGTAGATCTTGTTTTTGTCTCTTTTTGTGTACTCTTTTATGCTCTTTCTTCTGGCATTTTATATTCAATGAAAATCAAAGAGCAAACTAGGAAGCGAGCCACAGGTTGCTCAAAGCACTGCTTTGAGGTTGTAGATAAGACTGACGAAGTCAGCTCAAAACACTGTTTTGAGGTTGTGGATAGAACTGACGAAGTCAGTAACCATATCTACGGTAAGGCGACGCTGACGTGGTTTGAAGAGATTTTCGAAGAGTATTAATAGAGTTTTTTTGACATAAACTTTGGCTCTACTAGGTAAAGTAGAGCTTTTTGTTATGCAATATCAACATTCTAGAAAGGACAATCATATGATAAAAATCAATCACCTGACCATCACACAAAACAAAGATTTACGAGACCTTGTCTCTGATCTAAGCATGACCATCCAGGATGGGGAAAAGGTAGCTATTATTGGAGAGGAAGGAAATGGCAAATCAACCTTACTTAAACTTTAATGGGGGAAGCTTTGCCTGATTTCACTATCAGGGGAGACATTCAATCTGATTATCAATCAATAGCCTACATTCCTCAAAAAGTCCCTGAGGACCTGAAAAAGAAAACTCTACACGACTACTTCTTTTTAGATACTATCGATTTAGATTACAGTGTCCTCTATCGTTTGGCTGAGGAATTGCATTTTGATAGCAATCGTTTCGCTAGCAACCAAGAGATTGGCAGTCTATCAGGGGGCGAAGCTTTGAAAATTCAGCTCATCCATGAGTTAGCCAAACCCTTTGAGATTCTATTTTTAGATGAACCTTCAAATGACCTAGACCTTGAGACGGTTGATTGGCTAAAAAGACAGATACAGAAGATGAGGCAAACCGTTATTTTCATTTCCCATGACGAGGACTTTCTGTCTCAAACGGCAGACACTATTGTCCACTTGCGACTGGTCAAGCACCGTAAAGAAGCGGAAACGCTAGTAGAGCATTTAGACTATGATCGCTATAGTGAGCAGAGAAAGGCTAATTTTGCCAAACAAAGCCAGCAAGCTGCTAATGACCAAAGAGCCTACGATAAAACCATGGAAAAACATCGACGAGTCAAGCAAAATGTAGAAACTGCGCTTCGAGCTACTAAAGACAGTACTGCCGGTCGCTTATTAGCTAAAAAGATGAAAAATGTTCTCTCTCAAGAAAAACGTATTGAAAAGGCAGCTCAGTCTATGACCCAAAAACCACTTGAAGAGGAAGAAATCAGACTTTTCTTCTCAGATATACAGCCATTACCGGCTTCTAAAGTCTTAATCCAACTGGAAAAAGAAAATTTGTCCATCGGCGAGCGAATTTTGTCTCAGGGACTACAACTAACTGTCCGTGGCCAAGAAAAAATCGGTATCATCGGCCCAAATGGTATTGGGAAATCAACTCTGTTAGCCAAGTTACAGCAACTTCTTAATGATAAAAGAGAGATTTCGCTTGGTTTTATGCCACAAGATTACCACAAAAAACTGCAATTGGATTTATCACCAATAGCCTATCTCAGCAAAACTGGGGAAAAAGAGGAACTGCAGAAAATCCAATCCCACTTAGCCAGTCTCAATTTCAGTTATCCAGAAATGCAGCATCAAATTCGCTCCTTATCTGGCGGACAACAGGGAAAACTCCTGCTTTTGGATTTAGTGCTACGAAAACCAAACTTTCTCCTTCTCGATGAACCCACACGAAACTTTTCTCCCACTTCTCAACCCCAAATCAGAAAACTCTTTGCAACCTATCCAGGCGGTCTCATCACTGTTTCACATGACCGTCGTTTCTTAAAAGAGGTCTGTTCGACCATCTACCGCCTGACAGAACACGGTCTGGAGGTAGTTAATTTATAAGATTCATACTCATGAGGATAATTCTTTGCTTTGGAACACTATTTAAACATTATAATCAGTGAATAAATCTTATATCCACATTCAAGTCAATAATTTCTTGTAATCAACTCTAAATAGACGGATAAAAACTACTTCTAACTATCAAAAAACGAGCACCTCCTCAGTTGGAAATGCTCGTTTTCTTATGTTGCCATGGTTTATAATTACAATGAGAAATAGGAAACAGCCTTGAATGGGAAAATCTCCTAGATCTACGACCACAAACTTTTTTATTCTACTGGTTTTTCTTGATTTCCAGTACTTGTTGGAGATTCTGTTGTTTCCTTTTCTGAAGTTGATTCAGCAGTTTTAGAATCTGTTGCGTTGCTCGGTTTGTTTTCGTCGCTGGCAGTTTCACTGTTAGATTCCGCAGTTGCTGATGTTTCAGTTTCGGTACTTGTCTTATCACCATTTGTTGCTGGACTTGCTTCTTCACTTGAGCTTGATTTGACTTGATTTCTTGATTCAAGATCAGAATAGCTTTTGTCAATTCAAGTAAAGCAGCCTTATCTTTACTCTTAGCAGAAAGTTGATCTAGTAGAGCATCCACCTTATCAAAGTCCTCATCAGAACCCTTATTGTTTTCTAAGTAAGCGTGAAGTGACATGAGGATATCGTAAAGTTTTTGATAGAGTACAAGTGTCTGAGGATCTTGATCAGCATTTTCCTTTTCTTGTTGAAGAGCGCTAGCGATACGAGTCAAGACATCATTTACCTGACTGTTTACTTCATCCAAGTCTGCATCAGCCTTGTTTGTGGCAGTTTTGAGATTTTCTACTTCTTCTGCCAAGGATTGTCTGATTCCTTCTTCTTGGATTTGTTCCAAGAGTTGAGTTGCCTTGCTCAAGAGACTTTCTACTTGTTCCTTGCTAACATGATTGACATGCTCTTCAGGCATAAAGTCTCCGTACAATTCTTTCAAGAAGCCATAAATAGCTGTCTTGGCACTTTGATTATCAACTTTTTCAGTATCTAGAACTGTCTGACTTGATTTCGCAGTAGTTGGCTGAGCTTTCAGAGCTTCTTCCACTTCTTGTTTTGCCTGATAGATACTTGGGAATAATTTGTTCAATTCTGCTGCCTTAAGGAAGGATTGAGATTGATACAAGGTCCAAGTCAACTGAGCCACTTTGTTTCGAAGTTCATCACTCAAACGACCGTCATTTACGTGTTCGTAGAAATACTTGATGTATTCTACAGTTGTAACACCAGTTCGATCATTAAAGTCTTGCAAGGCTTGAAGTTGTGATTCAACCGCTGCTAAACCAGCCTCATCTTTAGCCAACTTAGCTTCTTGAAGTCGAACGAGAAGGTCTTTCTTAGGAAGTCCATAAGAGTCTGTATCCAAGGTATTGATTTTATCAATCAAGGATTGGTATTTCTTATCTAGAGCGCTTGTTTCAACAGGTTTGACACTTTCATCAATATGGATATATTGCTTATCAAAGAGATCAAGTGTCGCAAGATAACCTGCTGTAGAGTTAGTTGCCAGTTTCTTTATGTTTTCAGTAAACTGACCTAAGGCTAACTCAATCTGTCTTTGTTCGATAGGCTTGTCTTTATAGATGTTTCTGCTTTCAGCTAGAAGTTGGTCTACTTTTGCCAAAACTACCTTCTCATCAAAAGCTCCAGGTTGATAATTGGATTGTAGGGCTGGAATCTTGTTTTTCAACGCTACTTCATAGCCCTTCGTTTGAACCTTGATGTAGTGATTGTGGTTGCCATGAGGAATCACAAAACTACCATTTTCTACCTGTAAGCTATAAGGAGACACCCCATCTCGCAAAGCAGTGGTATAGAGTTCATTTAGGAAATCAAGTTCTGGATTTCCAGTTTGGAGTGGAAGTCGAACGTGTTCTTTACGAACAGCATAGGGATGGATATGAGTTGGATCGTAGGCTTGGTCTGGATTTCCAAAAACAAAGAATCCGTTTGAAATTCTAATAGCTTCAAGTGGAACGCCATAGGTCTTAGAAATGTAAGCAATCTTTTCTTCATCGCTAGCATCTCTTGAGAAAGACTCTACCGTTTTAGCAAGAGGTTTTACAGGCTCTGCATCATGATATGTTTTCAGATGGTCTTGCGCTGCCTTAATTTGCTCAGCTGTCAAATCCTTCTTAAAGAAGTAATGATTGTGGTCTCCGTGACTCATGACAAAACCTTGTTCATCCTCACTGATGACACGATTGGCATCAAAACCGTGATCATGGTCTTCATCATGATGGTGTCCATGATGATCTTCATCGTGATCGTCATCGTCATCATGTGCTGGACTTGGTGTTGCTGGTTTACCTCTCAAATGATCTTGTGCCGCCTTGATTTGTTCAGGGGTCAAATCTTTCTTAAAGAAATAATGATTGTGGTCGCCATGGGTCATGATAAAGCCTGCCGCATCTTCACTGATAATTCGATTGGCATCAAAATCATGGCCGTGTTCTTCATGTTCCTCATGTAAAGTTCCTGGATTGATTGGAAGAGATGGAGAAGGTGTTGTTAGACCATTATTTGGAAGAGTCGGTTGTCCAATTTGATTCGACTTAGGAATGTAATGGAAATGATCACCATGTCTTACAATATAAGCTGTAGCCGTTTCTTCGACAATATCTTTAGGATTAAAGATATAACCATCAGATGTTGAAGGAATTTCCTTATTTAACGTTGAAGAAGCATTATTCAATATAGATGGATTACTTGGAAGACTTCCTAGTCTAGACGCTACTTCATGAGGTTTTTCATTTGTAGAGACCGTAGAACCAGTTCCACCGATAGGCACCATTCTAGCAATCTTTTCTTCTAAAGGAGAGAGAGTTTGCTGTAAGGAATAAAGTGATAATGATCACCATGCGGAATCGCAACACCATTTGGTGTACGGCTGATAATCTTAGCAGGGTCAAAAACCAGACCGTCTGATTCACTGTAACGTTGGTCACTAGGCGAATCATAGAGTTCTTTCAATAGACTTTGGAGATTTTCAACTTTGCTTTCTGGCTTGCTAGTTGATTCTTTCTCTATAGCTTGATTAGTATTATCACTAGCTGTTGAAGAATAACTTAACTGACTTGGTTGCGTATTTTTGCCAGCTAAATGAGCTTTAGCAGCAGCTAACTCACTAGCAGACAAATCACTTTTTGGAATGTAGTGATAGTGACCTCCGTGAGGAACGATATAGGCATCACCCGTATCTTCGATAATATCAGCTGGATTAAAGACATAACCATCATCTGTCGTATAGCTCCCCTGAGATCTTGCTACAGCAACATCAGAGCTGACCTTCTCATTATCTTTGACATGTTCTTGTTTTTGACGATTGATTTCATCTTTAGTTCGAACATTATCAGCATGAGCTACATCTTTCAGGTAGACATAATATTTTCCATCGACCTTGATGATATAACCACCCTTAACCTCATTGACAATATCTCCATCCTTAAGTTTGTAGTTTGGATCCTTCATCAAGAGTTCTTCACTAAAGAGGGCATCATAAGGAACTTTCCCATTATAGTAATGATAGTGGTCACCGTGTGACGTCACATAGCCCTGATCTGTAATTTTGATGACAATTTGCTCAGCCTGAATTCCTTCTTTTTGACTGACCTGATCTGGTGTCAAGTTTTCACTTTTCTGACTGGACTGACTACCATCCACATAAGAGACCCGATTATTGTCCTTATTTTCCTGCGAGCGATGCTGGTTCAGTGCATAGGCACAAAGACTCAAGGATACGATAACAGCTGATCCAGCTGCTATATACTTTTTACTGAATTTCATAAATCCCTCATTTCAATAAATGATGAAGCTTTTTCTTAACTTCCTTTACTTGATTAAATAGTTTTCTAAATTGGTTATTTAACCAATTAATTAACCAGTAAATAGTTTACATTTTTAAGTTTATCTGTCAAGATTTTTTTATGTTATTTTAATCATGACCACCCTAAAACGGGTGGTTTGCCTATCTCACACCTGACTTAGCGAAACGGACTGAAAGGTCACGTAATCAAAAATATCACCCCATATGGAGCGATATTTTTATTTTTTTCTTTTTCGATGGTGTATGGATGGCAATCTTCACTTCAAAGATTGTTCCCTTGG
>BNJU01001535.1_pt1 | contig 74042 bp, 72 predicted proteins | sample 8539281 | NCBI WGS metagenome assembly BNJU01 (sample SAMD00202456, study PRJDB9452) | human saliva metagenome | isolation source: human saliva | place: Japan
GAAAAGCTATAACCAGTACCAATCGCGTGGCCATCAGCGGTGCGGACGGTGTCGCCGCGCAGCCAATTAAATAAACCCATATCTACTACCTAAAAATTGAGACTAGGCGAATCTATCTAGTCACACTTGACATGATGTGTGTGCCGTGCTCTAATTGCTAGTGGAGCGGTTCGCTGCATTAGTAGTTTGCCGAATCCAAACGAAAGATTGACGTCACGTAGTACGAATCAACTGCTACCTGAACAAAGCGAAGGAGGCTGTCATGTACAGCTTTGATAACGCCGTTTACGGCTTCGAAACCGCCAAGGAAATCCTCGGAGTTGGCTCTAACACGTTGAGCAAACTCATCGATTTCAATCTCATCTCAGTATTTCCAGATGGCGCGAATCAGCGAAATCAACAGTATTCCGGTTGGGACATTGGATACCTGTCTTCTGCTCGAAATCGCCCCTTAATGGTTGAAAAAGGACAGAAAGCTCTAGTCTGTTCGATGGGAGTCGAAAAACAGGCGGCTCGTCCTTCTTTGTATTTCGATGCTACATGGGGACGACGCAATGATGTGCTCGATGAAGTCCGCCGTAACGTTTCTACTGACACCTGGGCGCAGATTGTTGAAGGAACGCTTCGAGTCACTGGACACTGGCGTGTAAGCCAGGAGGATACTGATTTTTTGGTCGCCAATAAGTCGATCGTCGTGGCCTCTTATGCTGGGTTCATCCTAGATGGCGGGCATGTCGAGGGATGGGTGCCTAATGTGTTCAGCAAGTCTGGTGGACGTTGCTTCCTAGTGAAGCCCTTTGATCATCATGACTCATATCGGTACGCGCATAATTATTTGCCGTCTCGCCAAGGGCCAATGAATAAGGTCTGGAGTTCAGAAGCTCTTCTTGAAGAGGCTTCACAGTTGCTTTAGCCATCGTTTCATAATCGATGTGGGGTGAGATCACTGTTTTCTTCCAATCTCACCCCGCATCTTTCTTTACAAAACGAGTAACCCGCGCTGGTCGTAGACACTGCCGCTGACATGTCCGCTGCCGTTTCGGATGGCTCGGTCTAGGGCCATGATGGTGGCGACGACTCCGTCGATTTTCTCGGTGGATTTGGCTTTGTCGGGTTTGATGTTGCCGGCCCGGGTCAGGGCGCGGCGTACAGCGGCCCGGATGGAGACCTTGACGCTGGAGGTGATTTCCCCAGCCACGATGATCCGGCCCTTAGTCGCCATCACCTCCACCGCACAACGAGCAGACAGATCCTCAAACAGAAGGTCACTGCCGTCCCGCTGCACTGCAGACAGGTATTCGGACAGCTCTGGCATGGCCTCACCGTCAAGCAGTGCGCCCTCGCCAATGTCCGTGGCTGGCAGGTCGGGGCCTTCGAAAACCTCGGGGTCGGCCAGTCGGGTTGCAGGCTTACCGGCGGCGAGCTTCTCGTTCAACGGATCAGGTTTAGCACCCGCACGGACGCGGGGCGCCCGCCTCGGTTAGTTCCGTCTTTCGCCATGGGTTGCCCCGCCGTAGAATAATCATGGTTTTGGTGCTGGAGCCCGTGACGAGGTGTAAATGGTTGAGTCTTTCAAACTATTCGTTCGGACCTACACGTATTGGGTAGGACTCATCCTCGGCTTTGCGATAGTGCCCGGTTCCCTGCTCTTCACCGGTGGAGTCGCCCCGGTGAGCACCCCATCGTGGCTTACCCCTCTAGCAGGACTGCTACTTTTTATCATTGATAGGCCATCAACATGGGAGACGCCGCTCTGTCGAGCATTACTGATCCGCGTATTGGGTACAGGGGTTGCGGCCATCGCGTTAGTCGCTTTTGATACAGTTGCTTCCACCCACTATGGATCTCAACATTGGAGTGAGACGCTCCTATCTCTCGGTCTCGGCTGGATTGTCTTCACGGTCATGGCAGGATGGATGCTCATGAGGAGCTCAGCCCGATTTGCCACGCCTACTTTCACGAACAGGGATGCGATCCGTACGTACACGACATGGATTGGAATCTGCTTCGGGATTTTCTATATCCCCGCCACGGGGCTCGCCGCAGCTGGCACTCTTTTGATGGTATTTCCACTTTATGGAACGTTTCTCACCGGCCTGGTTCTTTTGATTGTTGACCCGCCACAACGATGGCCGCAACGTAGAGTGAGAGCACTGTGGATACGACTCTTGTCAAGCGGGGCAGCAGCATTACTACTTGCTGTCACGAACTCGTTCGATCGCAGTACTGACACACACGAGATTTTCGTTGGGGACTGGCGGGGAAACCTGCTCTTCTTCGTAGGCGCTTGGGCACTTTATGCCGCAGTGGCTGGGGCCGCGTATCTTATGCGTGGCCCCAGCCACGAAGCATAGGTATGGTGAGGGAAAGGGCACTGATGCGTGATATCGTCAAAATCGCTCTGCTCTATGGCGTATGTGTTCTGGTATTCCAGACTGCTTTCTCACAGCGACCTGGTGTGGGTGCTGTTCCCTGTGGTAGTCATTGGACCGATTCTCGTACCTGTAGTCGCATTATTAATCACCCGGAAAATCCAGGTAGCAGACTGGCGGCTAAACTTTTTTGTTCTACCACTTTTACTTTACTGCTTTGGCGTGGTTGCTGACATTATGGCATTTTGGATTTCAACTGGAGGAAGCGTGTTTTCAACCGGAGATCACATTTGGTATCCAGTATCTCCAAATTCCCCTTCGGATGTTAAATGGTATGGACTTTACGGAATCCCAGCTGTTATTTTCATGGCAGGCTACCTGATTCGTTTAGCGATACGAAAACGGGTAGCCTACCATGTTTCTGAACCTAATGATCCGTCAGAAAATATAATTCGCTAGTTTCTCGTAGGCTTTATTTTTTACCTTTGGGGAAACTGAATCAGCTAGCTTTCGTCTTAGAAAACCACCTGGGAATCCTGACATGACTGAAGTGAATGCTGTCAACGCTCAACCAAGAGAACTGGACTCAATATCAGGGAACTGAGCTTGAGACTATCCGCGAAAACCTCGCCGACAGCCACATCAAGCCACTACGAATGAGCAATCAAAAAGCTCCGCGCATTCACCAGAAAGCCGCCAGAACAACCCCATAACCAAGCCGCCCCCCAGTAGCTTCTTACCACGCTGTACACCACAGACAGATACTCGGGAGCCTCTGGTATAGGCGCTCCCGTGCGCCTTTTCGTGGCTGTCGGGTTCAACACACCAGACCTCGTGCCCGCATTTACGCGAGATCCGCCCCGATCAGCGCTATCCTTAGCAATGCAGGGAAACCCTTCTTGTAGAATGAAAACCTATTGGGGCATACAACTCCTGATGCCGTTGCCGTATCAAAATGTGTAGCGAAAAGTTGAAGGGACTGGTCATCAAAAAAATATCTGTGTTTCTTGTATCCGCTCTGGCATATTTTGTCGGCGCGTGGCTTTTCGCCGCCATCTTTATCTTTCAACGGTACGAGGATCGGGATCAGAGATTTTTTGTGATCTTCTTATTGATGCCAATCATGTATGTGTGTTTCACGATTCTTCTTCTGCTTTTCAATAAGCATATCATCGGTATTCAATCTGCCCGTGCGTTGCAACTTTCAGCAGGAGCCTTTATCGGGCTCTCAGCTTTTCTCTTTTCACTCGATGGTGTTGGCTCGTTAGTTCGTAGCGATTCTTTTTCTCAACTGCTGAGCCAGTTTTTCCGTTCCCGCCATCGGCGCTCTTGTTGTTGATGGTGTAGCGCTTGGGTTTAGCGTTTTTACTCAAGCGCCACACCAAGGAAAAGACCAAATCAATTATCAGTAGATGAATTCAGCTAGCTTTCGGCAAGCTGTCAAACTAATCTCTTCCTTGACGTATCCAGCCAGCCAGTCAGGAACCATCCTAAAACGGCGCTATCCAAGTCGGCATATTCACTTATTTTCTGATATGCCTCAGTGGAATTATTCGCCCCCAAGCTCCAGCCAATCTGCTTGAATCTGTTGGCTAGTTTGCTGGAATTGTTGTAGTACTCTCGCAGCGTTGCTGATAGGAGATGAGCGTTGGAGTCGTTGCCGTTTTCTAGCGTATTAGCGATGACGATAGCGTCTCCGTCACAGCAGAGGTCGTCACGGTTACAGTTGTTTCCTACCGATTCCCATTTTCCCTTGTCGTTTTTCTTGTCAAGTACTAGCCCTTTCAAGCCAGGATGCTGACGGTAATCGTTACCTTGACCGACTAGAGCTGTGGCCACCTGATCCAGGTTCGCGCCGGGATTCCACTCAAGTGTTTTCTGAATATTCTCCATGGCAGTAGCTAGGTCTCCAGCCCAGCCAGGGCTGGCCCGGGGGTATGAATGCTTGGAGCGTGTCGTGCTCGCTGACCCAGCGCCCCACGGCTGCGGCGATGAATTCAGGCCCGTTATCGGCACGCAGCACCTGGGGTGCACCACATGCCAAGGCAGCCAGGTCACGCATTTCGATCACGTCGACGGCTCCCATGCGCCGCTCAACGCGCAAAGCCAGGTGCTGGCGCGTGAACTCATCAATGACGTTACAGACCTTAAAGACACGCCCTTTCCAGTCCGAGTCGAACTGGAAATCAGTGGCCCACACCTGCCCAGGAACGCTAGCCCTGACCAGGTGCTGTAGGGGCGGCAATACGCTGACCGCGACAGCCCAGCAACACGCCCGCGCAAGATGCTGAGAAAACCCCTGGCCGATCAGGTGGTTCACAGCGTCGTGCCGGCGCGGCAGGTCTGGACCGTACTCATGCCCTCACCTCACAACGCCTCGGCCTTCTCCAGCTTCACGACAATCTGCTCATCAGAACAACCCTCTCAAAACAAACGGTCCGAAAAACCCAGACCCCTCCACCTGACATTTGTCATGGGAGCACCTGCATCAAAGGACACTTCCAGCTCCAGTCACGCGCGAGCAGGCTGGAGCCATGGACACGAACACGACGCCCGCCCTTCGGGCGACGAACATTCACCAGTCTTTCGGCTCCGTCGACGCCCTGCGCGGCGTGAGTCTGACTCTCAACCCCGGCGAGATCGTGGCGCTCCTCGGCGTCAACGGTGCGGGCAAGAGCACGTTCCTGGACCTCGTCCTGGGCTTGGCCGCCCCCACGCAGGGCGAGATCAGTGTCTACGACATGAGCCCGCGCGAGGCCGTGCGCCGCTCCCTCGTGGGGGCAATGCTCCAGAGCGGCGCGATGCCCCGCGACGACAAGGTCCGCAACACGATCGACCTGGTGGCCTCGATGCACGCCAACCCGATCCCCACTGACGAGCTCCTGGAGCGTACGAACCTCACGAAGCTGGCCAAGCGTCCCCTCGCCAAGCTCTCCGGTGGCGAGCGTCAGCGCGTGCGCCTGGCCCTGGCGCTGGCCGGCAACCCGGACTTCCTGATCCTCGACGAGCCAACGGCCGGCATGGACGCGCTGGCCCGCCGCGCTTTCTGGGAGACGATGCGCGCCGAGGCCGCGGAGGGCCGCACGCTCCTCTTCGCCACGCACTACCTGACCGAGGCCCGCAAGGACGCCGACCGCATCGTCATCATTGACGAGGGACGCATCCTCCTGGACGCGCCGACCGAGCAGGTCGTCGCCGAGAACGAGGACCTCGAGGACGTCTTCGAGCGCATCACCTCCCACGCGGACGCCGAGTGAGCACAACGAACACCCGCCCCGACAAGCTGGCCCCGGCCTTGTCCCAAGGCCCCCGCCCCACAAACGCAGACACGACACACGAAGAAGGAATCATGACCACTCACGCACCCGCGCGACCCGCCGCGCGACCGATCCCCTCCGCCTTCACGGGAGCAGGCAAGCTGTGGCTCTCGACGTTCCGCTCACATATCCTCAACCCGTGGAACATGGCGTTTGCCCTGGCGGTCCCCATGTTCATGTACGCGATGTTCGGCATGACCGATATCGCGCGCACGACCCAGACCGGGTGCGGGAACGTGGCCGGCGCAATGATCGTCATGATGACGACGTACGGCGTCATCTTGGTCGGAGGCTCGCTCGGCGCGACGCTGTCCGTCGAGCGCACGACCGGCATCTCGCGCATGTACGGGCTGACCCCCATCCAGCCGTGGGTGATCCTGGTTGTGCGGCTGACCGCCCTCGTGGCGCTGAGCGCGTTCATCACCCTCATCACCTTTAGCTTCGGCCTGGCGACCGGTGCACAGATGACGCCGGGAGCATGGGTGGCCAGCGCAGCGGTCGTCATCGCCCTCTCGGCTCTGGGCGCGCTCATCGGCCTGGCCTGCGGGTACACGATCAAGGGCGAGAACGCCTACAGTGCGTCCGCGCTCGTCATGGTGATGGGCGGCTTCGCGTCCGGCATGTTCATCCCGCTGGAAGCGATGCCTCCCTTCATCTCCCACATCGCCCCCTACACGCCCCTGTACGGAGCCGTGAAAGCCGTCTACGCGGTCGCTGGCACCAACCCGATGCCGACCGCCGCGTGGATCAACATCGGCGCTTGGGCGCTCATCATGGCGGGCATCGCCTGGTGGGGCGCGTCGCACGACACGGGTCGATAGGCTAGGGCCATGAAGGAGCGCTTAATCTCCCTGGCGTGGGCGATTCCGTGGATGCTGTTCATGGGATTCCCCCTGGCCTACGCCCTGGAGTTGACTGATACGGCCCAGCGTGCGGGCATCATCGGGTTGTGCGCCCTCCTAGCGGTGACGAACTCGGTGACGTGGCTGACCAATCCCCCGCCCGCGCGCAACTCCTTCACGAGGCCGTTCATCCTCTCCCACGCGGCGCTGGCGGCGGCGACGGTCATCTATCTCGCATACGCAACCTCCATCGGCACCCCGTTTGCGTTCATGATGGTCTCGTATCTGCTGGTCGCGTGGGTCTTCCAGGCGCCGAGCCGCTTCCTCATCGCGGGCGTCGTGCCGATCGTGGCAATCGCGGGCGTGGCCTTCTACGCGCAGGGGGAGCCGATGCGGATGATCTGGTACTTGGTGATGCCCGGCGGTTGGGTAGGTTTTGCGCGCTGGGGCATGGAGCGCTCGGCCCGTGAGCGCCTGCGCCGCCAGGACGCGATCGCGCGGGCGAAGGCCGCCGAGCGGGCGCGCCTGAGCACGGACCTGCACGACATCCTCGGGCACTCGCTGACGGGGATCACGATGGTCTCGGAGCTGGCGGGGCGTCTGCTGGACGCGGGGCGCGCAGAGGAGGCGCGCGAGCAGATCCGCGCCATCACCGCTCAGTCGAACGAGGCCTTGGCTGATGTCCGCCGCATCGTGGCGGCCACGCGGGCCCTGTCCCCGGGTGAGGAGCTCGACGAGGCCCGCTCACTTCTGGAGGTCGCACGCATCGACGCTGACATCACGAACGAGGGCGAGCCGCCATCGGGGCCTCGTTCAGCTGCGGCCGCCCACGTGATCCGCGAGGGGGTCACGAACGCGCTCCTGCACGCACGCCCCTCGAGGGTGCGCATCTGCCTGTCTCCCACCGGCGTGGTCGTCTCAAACGACGGATATTCCGCCTCCTACGCGGCCTCGACGGCGGGGGCCGGGTCGGGCCTGGTGGGCCTGTCCAAGCTGGTCGGCGACGAGGGCACGCTCACCTGGGGTGCGTCGGGTTCCACATGGACGCTCGCGTTGGCCTTCGAGGCCACACCCGACGCCCACTCGTCCTGATTGTTCCGCTGCACGCCCCCTCGACGAGGCCGTGTTCCCTTTCCCCGGGTCTTGCGCGGTCCCGGGAGGGGGAACTCGCCTCGCCCTGAAGGGCGGGCACACATGAGTGATAATTCTGCGACCTGAGTTAGCCTGGTACCCCAAGCGCAGGCAGACAGGAGGGTGACGTGTCGATACGGGTACTCGTGGCCGACGACCAGACGATGATTCGCGGCGCCCTGGCGGGGCTGCTGGACCTGGAGAGCGACATTGAGGTCGTCGCACAGGCTTCCGACGGGGCCCACGCCCTCAAGGAACTGGCGCGCCTGGCCGAGTCGGCCACCACGCCTTCGCAGGAACAGGCTCCCGCTGACGTGGCCGTCATCGACATCGAGATGCCCCGCATGGATGGCATTACAGCGACGCGGGCGATCCGCGCGCGTTTTCCCGGCGTGCGTGTGCTGATCGTGACGACGTTCGGGCGCCCCGGCTACCTCCAGCGCGCGCTCGACGCGGGGGCCACGGGTTTCATGGTGAAGGACGCGCCGGTCGAGGCCTTGGCGGACGGAGTGCGCACGGTGGCCGCGGGGGGCCGCGCGATTGATCAGAGCCTGGCGCTCGAGGCCCTGTCGGCGGGTTCTTCGCCCCTGACCGACCGCGAGGCCGACGTTTTGCGCGAGGTCGAGGGCGGCGGCACGATCGCCGACATCGCCCATTCGCTGGGGCTGAGCCAGGGGACGGTACGCAACCATGTGTCCTCGGCGATGCTGAAGATGGACGCGCGCACCCGCGCGGAGGCAGCCATCCTGGCCCGATCCGCCGGCTGGCTGTAGCCAGGGCACGCAAGCACAACTTCATACGCCTATAGCCACCCCCCGCGAATCAGCGGCAGTGCTACAGGCAGCCACTGGTTCATCTATGCCTGTAGTCAGGTCCGGGGCTGTCTAACAGCTCGAACACCTGGGCACCGCTTGGGTTGGCCGGTTAACACGAGGAGACAGTTAGCGCGGCGGCCAGGGCATGATTCGGTTTACGCAGCTTTCGTAGTCAACGTACTGCTGGCCAAACTGGCGCCTAAGCCAGCGCTCCTCAGTGCGTTTCATTAACACCGTCAAAGCCAACCAATACACAGCCGGTAAAATCAACAATACGTAATTAGCTTGCACCAGCAAAATACCGGCATTAAGAAACAAAAAAGCAGCATATATTGGGTGCCGCACCCAAGCATAAATACCACCCGTGATGAGCTGGTTGTTTTCTATATTTTCAGTTACTCGCGCCCCAAACACGCTCACCAACCACATCACCACGGCCAGTGCCGCCACAATAACGCCAGCTACAACAAATATGAGCCGCAGCCAATTTAGGTTAACAGCCGCCCATCCCAGCCAGAAAAAAGCAGCCACACTGGCCAGCGCCGTCGTCGTAAATAGCGCCACCACATAGGCCGGACCAACCCCGAAAACCGGCAGATGTGCCTGCTCACCCCGCGTTTCCATGCACCCTATTATCCCACTTCAGGGGCGGTTTTGAAGGGGTTAATAACGATTTTTAAAAAGCGGGCTGTTTTAGGCGGGTTTTAGCGACGCCGCAACACCCCGATACGCTCGGTAAGGGAACGCTGCTTACCCACCACCGGCAATTGCCACACACGCCAATAAGCCAGCAGGCAGAAACCCGCCCCCACACACATTGAAAACAGCATCGCCAACACCGGATTTAAATCAACAAACCGCACCAATGAAGCCTGCGTAAAAGCCGCCGCAAGCGCCGGCAGCGCATAAAGCCGATTGCCGCCAAATACTGCCGGGGTGCGCCCTACGCTAATGTCGCGGATCATGGAGCCGCCTACCGCCGTCATGCAGCCTAAAAGCAGGGCGGGGATGAAACCTAGATGATTTTCTAGGGCTTTGGCGGCGCCGGTGGCGGACCAGATGCCCAGCACAATGGCGTCGGCAACCACCAGGAAGCGGTGGGACCACTTGCCTTCAAATTTGAAGAACCAGGCGATGGCGGCGCCCAGACACGCCATCCAAATGTAGTAGGGGTCGGTCAGGGCGAAGGGCGGGCCGTTTTGGATCATGAGGTCGCGCAGGATACCGCCGGCGGTGGCCGTCATTAGCGCCAGCACCACGAAACCTACTATGTCGAAGTTTTTTTGGCGGGCAATGAGCCCTCCTAGGATCCCGTTTAGGATCACCCCGGATAGGTCGATGAACCGGAAAACGGCAGGTAGGGCGTTGGGTTCAAGTAGTTCGTGCATCGTCTTCAGGCTACCGTTTAACTGGCGGAGGTGCCGAAAGCCAGGCCCAGCAGGTAGGTTATGGTGGCCGCCCCATAGCCGATGGCTAGCTGTCGCATGGCGCTGGGTAGGGGGGCTTTGCCCGATAGTACGCCGACGGCGCCACCGGTCAGGCACAGCGCGGCCCCTACCAGCAGGGCTGAGGCGGCTACAGCAACCATTCCGCTGAGCCCAACCAGGTAGGGCAGGCAGGGAATGATGGCGCCAACTGAGAACAGCACGAATGAGGACATCGCTGCCCGCTTGGCGGTGCCGATTTCCTCATAATTGGGGCTTCATCGCCAATGTGGGAGATTTGGCGGGCGCTGCGTGGGTCAATGTTTGCGGCGCTGAGTACTAGTTTGGCGTGTGCGACGGCTTCGTGTTCGTCTTCGCCTCGGGCGCGATAGATCAGGGCGAGTTCGTTGGCGTTGACGTCTAGTGCGGGCACAACCTCCCCCGTGCCAGGGGTCTGGGGTGGAGGCTTCTAGCAGCTCGATTTGGGAGCGCACCGAGATGAACTCACCTGCCGCCATGCTTAAAGCCCCTGCTAGCAGGCCGGTTAGACCGGTTAGCAGGATCGCGTGGGTACTGATGCCGGTGGCGCCCACGCCTAGCACTAGGGACAGGTTGGATACTAGGCCGTCGTTAACGCCGAAAATAGCCGGGCGTAGCGTGCCCGAGAGGCGTTGGCGGTGGCGGGCGGCCAGGGAACGCACAACTTCGGAGTGGATGCGTTCGTCTGCGGCCATGGCGCTGGAGGCATCGGCGTCGATCTCATAGTCGTTGCGTTGTTCGGAGCGTTGAGCTAGGGCCAGCACGAACACTGAGCCAAATAGTCGCGCCAGTAGGGGCATGATGGCGCCGCGTAGGGTTTGCCTGGGGGCTGGGTGGGCATGGGGGCCTAGCAGCTCATACCAGTAGCGTTCGTGGCGGGCTTCGGCTTCCGCTAGGCCTAGGAGAATTTCGCGTTCTTCGCCTTCGCGGCGCATGGCCAGGTCCCGGTAGACTTTCCCTTCTGCGCGTTCTTCAGCTAGGTGGCGGCGCCAGTGTTTAATTTGGGTTCGCGACGGCGCAGCGGCAGTTTCAGGGCTTTGGGGTGCGGAAGTCATTGGTTCAATGTTTCATTTTTTTGGCGTCATTGCAACGTTTGGTTACCCGAAATTAGCCTGGCTTGTCAGCCTCAAGGAGGCTGACAGCTTGAGGGGAAACCTGGTTTTGGATGTTTTGGCGCCGCTAGTTATTGGCGTAAAGCATCTGCAGGTGAAACGCCTGCGGCGCGGCGCACTGCCAGTAAACAACCCACTAAGCCAACTACCATGCCGCCAATGATTCCTACAGGCAAAAGCCGCAGGTCAAGCACTGGCTGCCAGTGGCGCACTAGCACTGTGGAGATAATGACTACCACCGCTGTAAATGTGCCCAATGACTCCGCCGATTAAGCCAACTATCGCCGATTCAGCGGTGACTAATGCGGCAATTTGCCAGCGCCTGGCCCCCATTGCCCGGCGCAAACCGAATTCTCCAGAGCGCCGCGATACCGCCGTCGCCGTGGAGTTAGTGAGCATTAGCACGGCAGCTAATAATGAGACGGCGGTTAATGTCACCAGCATTGTGCGCACATTGGATTCCACGCTTTGACGCATGGTTTTAGGGTCTTCAGGCGCATCCACGTGGGCGTTTTCGCCGGTGTAAGGATCTAGGGCGATGGGTGCTTGCTGCGCCACCAGCTGGGCGGCGCCGGGGCGCGTACGTATTTCGGCGGTGACGGCATTGGTTGCCCCCACAGCAACGGCGTCTTTTTCACGCATAACCACGGCGTTCATGATGCTGGCGTCTAAACCCGAGTCGCTTATAACTCCCACCACTACGTAGGCTTTATTGGCGATCCACACTACTGGGCTGGCGTCAACTGGGCCTAACTCTAGGTTATTTGCGATACCGCGACCTACTAGCACCTGGCCTGGGCCAAGTTTTATGCCACTGGTTTTGGCGGATTCTTTGCCTTCGATTTCCAGCCCGGGCACACTAGGATCGGTTGCTCCTAATACATCAAAGTTTTGGCCTTTAGTGTCGCTAGTTAGTGAAATATTTTGATTGCCGTGGTTTGAGTATATTTGTGCACGTTCCACTCCGGGAATGCGTTTCAGGCGCATTAGTGTAGTGGTGCTGGCTTGTTTAACGCTTCCATCTTTAGTTAATTGTTTAGGTTCTGGCACCGAGACGGCTACACGCTGGTTGCGGGCCGCATCAAATAGCTGCGACACCTGGGCGCGGGCAGCTTCAGAAATACCTACCGTGGCTAACGCTAACGCTACCGCCAGTAATACGCCGGCAATTAGCGCGCCACTGGCAGCTGGTTTAGCGGTAATTGTGCGCCCTGCATCCGCGAGTATGGCTCTTAGGCTAGTTTTTTTGCTGCTGGTTTTAGGGTTTTTAGCTTGCGCTGCATGGCTGGTTTTAGCTGGTTTTAGAGGCTTTGAACTTTCACTCTCGGGAACGGTGACGACGCCGTCGTGCACTTCGATGCGGGTTTTAGCGTGAGCTGCAACTTTTGGATCATGAGTGACAACTATGACGGTAGTGCCACTTTGGTTGAGTTTATCTAGTACACGCATCACTGAACGCGAATTGGCTGAGTCGAGGTTACCGGTAGGTTCATCAGCAACTAGCACCGGGTTAGCGGCTACGATAGCCCTGGCAATTGCTACTCTTTGCCTTTCACCACCAGAAAGCTGCACTGCTTTGGCGTGTTGCTTATGTGTGAGCCCCACAAAGTTTAGGGCTTGTTCAATACGCTGCGTATCCGTGATTTGCGCGGTTTCCTCACCAGAGCCAGCCGTATCTCCGCTGTACATCAACCCTAAAGCCACGTTTTCAGTTACAGTTCGCTCATCAATTAAGTGAAATGCTTGAAACACAAAAGAGAATGTGTGAGCCCGTAATGCTGCTAGTTGGGAATCACTTAACTTGGTTGCGTCTAGATCATCAATAAAGTATTTGCCTTTAGTGGGAGGGTCAAGTAACGCCAGAACATTCAGCAAGGTTGATTTACCAGCCCCAGAAGGGCCGGTTATAGACACAAAATCACCCTGCTCAATCAGCAGTGAGGCGGTTTTTAGTGCTTTAACCTCACCAGGAGCACCCGGATTATAGGTTTTAGAAACCTGCGATAATTCTAGTATCGTCATTTGCGATCCACTCGCACACTGTCGCCAACTTTAAGCTGGTCAGATTTAATGGCGCATTGCCCAGATACGCACCCAAGCTGCTCTACTTTAACCATAACAAAACCGGATGCCTGGCGTTTGAGCACATTTGCGTTACCATTAGCATCTAGCGCCATTGCGCGTTGAGGAATCAGTAAAGCGTTTTTGATTGGTGCTTGTCGATCTACAGTTAACACCACTGATTTACCGCGCGCATCGCTTGGAAGTTTTCCCTTTTTAACGCTAAAGGTTAGTGCATAAGTGGTTGCTTCAGCTTGGCTTTTTTCGTCTTTCTTAGGCGCAGCAGTTTTGAGAGTTAAGTTTAACTGCTGAGAGCCATAAACCGCGCTAGCCACGCTGCCAGTTTTCAATACCGAGCCCACACCAGCCGGCACTTCAGCGGTTACAGAGAAATTCGCCTGTAGATAGGCCTAGCTGGGAGGGTTTGTCTCCATTTAAACTATCGCCAACTTTAGGTAGTGAGGTAACAACAGCTGGAAGCTGCGCAACAAACAGCATCTCAGTTTTTCGCTATAACTACCTTCTTTTTGGCTTGCTGCGGTTTTTCGGATGCACCTGCCTCGTTTGAGTTTCTGCCGCCTTGATTAGCACTCGAATTGTCTGACTCGTTTTGATGAGTATCGGTAGTAGCTAATTCGTCTTTGGTTTGCCCGTATAGATGTTTTAGTGCAGTGATTGTGTCAGCGTCTAGGGTTCCAGTTATCGCTAGCTGGTAGCCCGATGCAACCAGGGCGCGTTGCAGCTGTGATACATCCGCGCCAGAATCACCTTCATACAGGTCGCGATAGGCGGGAAAACTACCCTGATAGGCAATCAGAGGGCGATCGTTAATCCAGGCCACCACCTGCGTGTTTTCAAGTTGCTGACCGGCTTTTACGTTTACAGCGGTAACAACCGAATCGGCGCTAGTAGCAGGCAAGTTAACGGCTGAATCCTGCGCCCCGGTAATAACACCTGTGGCAGTGATTTGATCTGTCAGGTCTCCTTGCTCAACTTCCACAGTTACAGGAGCTGAAGTTGGAGGTGCAGCGGCAGCTGCGCGCTGCGCTGGCGATTGGGTGTAGCTTGCCAGCAACCAGCCTGCACCCACTAGCGCCACCGCCATAAACACAACTAAAACTACAAGTAACCAGCGTTTCACTTGGGATCGTTTAGCGCCCACAGCTACCCCCTTCGATCACAAATAATTACGAGTATTTCTTCACAATCTCGCGACAAGTGGCTTCGACCTGCTTGATTTGTCCCAGCCGAGCAGATAATTCTTTCTGATTCTTTTTGACATAAGCATCAGCGCTGTTCCAGTCGGCGTCGTAGTATGCCTGCTGCCAGCCAGAGCTGATCCGGCACTTTGCATCTGCAACCGCGATTTTTCGCTCATACTCTGACACGGTTCCAGGTGACGCCGCGATAGCAGATTGGGGCGCATCAGCACCTGGATTTAAGCCAATTTTCTGACTGAGCTGCGGTCCTGGCATTAACACTGGATTATCAGGTAGATCACTAAGGCCCAGTGGTTTCATGCATTGCTTCCAAGTGGCAGACAAGTTTTTTAACTTTAGGATCTTCAAGCCCCTGCTCAGCGCCGCCAATTGATGCCAAAAGAGCATTTCCAGTCTCAGATTTCTTTCTTCATAAGTCTTCAATACTGGATACTGATCCATTAGTTTATTAAAACATGAATTTTTAGCGTCCCGGTATCCAGGATCAGTTTTATACTTTTCAATAGTATCGTAGCTGTATTGGTAGACATTCCAGCCAGGAACGATACCCATGTGGTAGCCAACTTCGCTTGCAATCTTCTCATCAAATAGACGTCTACCAGCACTATTTACGTATCGCTCAGCCTGCCCCTCTGGCGGTTCTGGCCTTCCTTGATAAGTGTATCCTTTGGACTTCATGCAATACCTAAAATAGGCGGTTCGAGCACGCGAAATTAGAATCGTGTCAGCCTCTCTATATGGATCTGTGGGAAGCCGCCATTTAGACATATCGTAACGCGTTAAACCGTCAGCAGAGACTTTGGCTACCTTATCATTAGGAGCAGTTGACGAAGCTTTTTCACCACTCCCACACGAGGCTAAACCGCAAACTAATATTAGAGCTGCAATGATCCTCAGATACTTCATTTCATCTTCCTTGATTAAAGTTCATCGCATATAGGGAACCCAGTTAAGGGCGTTGCTCACGTTAATGAGCGGATAGGGCCTGGCAAGGCCAGGTCTGGGAACATGCAGTGGATAAGCACTGCATCACTCGTCATTGGAGTAAATACAGCGTACCGCCGCCCCTCCAAGCCCGCAACTAGTTTTGCAATATTTAATCGACAATTTACATTTATAGGTACAATTAATTAGTTCACTAGGCTGTGCTTATCTTACGCGGTGAGCTGGTTCCACAGATGGGTCAAAGTGCGAGACAATGCAGGGGTAATGAACGAACACTCCAGTCAGCCCAGCCAACCAGACGCAACTAACTCAGAGGCAACACCGCGCCGTCGTCCTGCCCGCCACCAGCGCAATCACGGACGGCGTCAACACAAAAACCAGGCGGCGCCGCGCCCCTTCACCCCCGAGCAGCTAAGCCAACGCGCAGCTTCCGTGCCCACCATCACCTACCCAGCGCAGCTTCCAGTCTCAGCCCGCCAGGAGGAGATCGCAGCCGCCATTTTGGCTAACCAGGTGGTTATCGTCGCAGGTGAAACCGGCTCCGGTAAAACCACCCAGATCCCTAAAATCTGTTTAGATTTAGGTCGCGGCGTCAACGCCATGATTGGGACACACCCAGCCCCGGCGTATCGCAGCGCGCTCAGTAGCTGAACGCATTGCCCAAGAGCTGGGCACTAAAGTTTCTAAAGAATCAATAGTCGGTTATCAGGTTCGTTTCACTGATGAAGTTAGTGAACATACGCTTATCAAATTAATGACCGACGGTATTTTGCTGGCCGAAATTCAAAACGACCCGCTATTGCGCCGCTATGACACTCTAATTATTGACGAGGCACACGAGCGCAGTCTAAATATTGACTTTATTTTGGGTTATTTAGCGCGGCTACTGCCCTCAGCGTCCCAGATTTGAAGGTCATCATCACCTCGGCCACCATCGACTCTGAACGTTTCGCCGCCCACTTTGGGGTTGAAAGGCCGCCCCGCCCCAATTATTGAGGTATCCGGGCGCACCTATCCGGTAGAAATCCGCTATCGCCCCCTCGACGGCGTCGAGCCAGAGCCAGATAGCAGCCAAACAAACTCAGCAGCTGCCAGCGCAAGCACCGACGAGCCGCGCGACCAGGTCACGGGCATCCTCGACGCCGTCGACGAACTAATGGCCCTAGGCCCCGGCGACATTTTGGTGTTCCTGGCGGGAGAACGCGACATTCGCGATACCGAAGCCGCACTTATCGACCACCTAGGCCCACGCTACGCCGCCAACGAGTCCAGCGCCCGCCTGCCCGGCAGCGTTGAAATCATCCCCCTATATTCGCGCCTAAGCGCCGCCGCCCAGCACCGCGTATTTGAAAAACACCGTCTGCGACGCATCGTGCTAGCCACCAACGTGGCTGAAACTTCGCTAACCGTGCCCTCCATCAGGTACGTGATTGACCCGGGCGTGGCGCGTATTTCGCGTTATTCCAACAAAACCAAGGTGCAGCGCCTACCCATTGAACCCATCAGCCAAGCCAGCGCCAACCAGCGTAGCGGCCGCTGCGGGCGCGTGGCCGATGGCGTGGCAATCCGCCTGTACTCGCAAACCGACTATGAGGGGCGCGAGCCATACACGGAACCCGAAATTCTACGCACCTCCCTAGCCAGCGTAATTTTGCAGATGGCAGCGCTGCGCCTAGGTAATGTGGCAGATTTTCCCTTCATTGACCCGCCAGACCGGCGCGCTATTGCCGACGGCGTGGCACTACTAACCGAAATCGGCGCCATCAGCGCAAACTCTAAATCCATGCACGAGCCGCGCCTGACCGCGATCGGCCACCAACTGGCGCGTCTGCCCATCGACCCGCGCCTGGGGCGTATGTTGCTGGAAGCCAATAAACGCGGCTGCGCCAGCGAAGTGATGGTGATTGTCTCCGCGCTTTCAATCCAAGACGTGCGTGAACGCCCGCTTGACGCGCAGGAAGCCGCAGACGCCATGCATCGGCGTTTAGCGGATCCCACCAGTGATTTTCTCACCTACCTCAACTTCTGGCGCTACCTGCGCACCCAGTCACGTGACCTGTCCGGCTCTGCGTTTAGGCGCATGTGCCGCCACGAATACCTGCACTACCTGCGTATTCGTGAATGGCGCGACGTCTACAATCAGCTGGCCCAGTTGGCGCGGCCGCTAGGCATTAACGCCCAAAACATTGAGCTGCCCACCCGTGCCTCCATTCGCGCCGCTAGTGACCGCCTAGTTCCCGGCTCCCACGCGGCCGGCATGGCTAATGCGGACGTAGCCGACGCCGTCGTGGCCCTGGGGCAAAGCGCAGACACCCCCGACGCCGACGCGATCCACCAATCCCTGCTGGTGGGGCTGCTTTCCAACCTGGGTAACTATGATGAGCGCCGGCGCGAATATGCCGGGGCGCGCGCCACCCACTTCACTATTTGGCCTGGTAGCGGGCTGCGCCGCAAACAGTACGACTGGGTGATGGCCGCTGAGCTGGTGGAAACCAGTCGCTTATTTGCCCGCACCGTGGCCCGCATCCAGCCTCAATGGGTGGAGCAGGCCGCTAAACACCTGGTCAAGGTCACTTACGGTGAGCCTTACTGGTCCACCAAGAAGGGCGCGGCCATGGTGCATCAGCGGGTGCTGCTTTACGGGCTGACTTTGGTGGCTGACCGCCCGGTCACGCTAGCCAGTGTGGGTACCGACGCCGCCCGGCAGGCTGCGCGGGAAATGTTCATTCGCTCCGGGCTGGTGGAAGGGGGCTGGCACGCCCGCCACGCTTTTGTTGAGCGCAACCGTGAGCTGCTTGAAGACACTGCCGAGGTGGAGCGTCGTCAACGCACTCACGGTATTTTGGCTGATGACCAGGCTCTTTTTGACTTCTACGATGAGCGCCTGCCGGAGAAAATCACCAGCGCGGCGGCTTTCGACAACTGGTGGAAGCATCAGCGTCAAGACACCCCCAAGCTGCTGGATTTCACCCGTGAGCTGCTGCTTCCCGAGGGCGACAACCTTGACGGCTACCCCGACACTTGGCATCAGGGTGACCTGACCTTGGCGCTTACGTACGTTTTTGAGCCGGGCAGGCTCGACGACGGCGTCAGCGTGCAGGTGCCCATTGAGGTGCTCACTCGCCTGCGCCCAGAGGGATTTGATTGGCTTGTGCCCGGGATGCGCCCGCAGCTGTGTGTGGCAACTATCCGCGCCTTGCCTAAGCGGGTGCGTCGCCAGCTAGTTCCGGCCCCCGACACCGGCGCGCGCATTTGGGAGCTGATCTGCCAGCTTTACCCGCAGGCTGCGGGAGAGGCTAGCCAGCGCGGCGCCGCGGCCAGCGCCCCGGGCGGCGGGGCCGGCGTCGCGACAGCAAGCCAGCCCGGCGGCGTCGGCAATGGCACCCACGCGGTCGGCACCCCCAGCGGCGTCGAACCGATCCCGGTGAGTTTCCAGCAGGCCTTCACCCAGGCCGCACAGCAGCTACGCCAGGTAGAAATTACCGACGAGGACTGGGACCAGGCGCAAGAAAACCTGCCGGAGCACCTGCGCATGGGCTTTAGCGTGCTGGACGCGCGCGGCAACAAGCTAGGGCGCGGGCGCAACCTGATCGTTTTGCAGCGGCAGCTGGCCAAACAAAGCGAGGCGGCGGTGCGCTCGGCGGTACGTGGAGCCCTGGCGGCGGCCATGGATGAGGCCCGGTCCAAGAAATCGGCGAAATCTAAGCGCAAAAACGGGGCCAACGAGAGCCATAACGGGGTCCATGGGGCCGCCGGCGCAAACGGGAGCGCAGGCGCCCATAACGGGGGCAATAACGGCGCCCGCGCCAATAAATCTGCCGCAAATACTTTTGCAACTATTACTTCACAGTCATTAACTAGCCCATTAAAGGAGCAAACTAATTTAGTTGATTGGCCTGAAGTTCCCCAAGGCATAATTCCGCAACAAATAGAATCCGCCGGGCGGGCGGGGCTATTAGTTCGCGGTTACCCCACTTTAGTTGCACAACCAACATCTAAAGCATTTAAAGCTGATTTAAAGATATTAGCGGATGTTAATTCTCAGCTAGCTCAGCACGCTGAGGGAGTTTTGGCGTTAGCTTTGGCGCGCACCCCGCTCGAAACTGCGCGGGTGACCAGCCGTTGGAACGCTAAGCGCTCTCTATTCATGGTGTCTGCGCCCTACAAATCCACTGACACCCTGGTGTCTGATTTGTGCTTGGCTGCCGGGCGCCTGCTAGCCCAGCAGTGGAGCCGCGAAACCGGCCATGACCTGGCTCAGCTGCGCGACCGCAAAGATTTTGAGGTTTTTGTAGCTTGGCTGCGCGACCGCCTGGAAGACCAGGTGGAAACTATTGCCGCCCAGGTAGAGGCCGCTTTGGAGGCTAAGGGCCAGTTGGATAAGGCAGTGGGGCGTAATACTTCGCTGGCTTTGCTCGACACTTTGCAGGAAATTCGCGAGCAGGCTGCTGCCCTGATTGCGCCGCGCTTTATCGCCGACGCCGATCCGGCACAGCTGGCCCACTATGGGCGCTACCTTAAGTCTTTGGCTTATCGCTTGGAGAAGGCGGCGGCCTCGCCCAGCCAGGATGCAGCTCTGGCCTACCAGGTACGCGAGATTGAGGGTCAGGTGAGCGACGCCGTCGAGCACGCTAAGGGGCTGCCGGCTAATCCCGCCCGCGCGGCGGTGCTGCGCCAGGCCCAAAATATGGTGTGGGAGCTGCGCGTGAGCCTGTTTGCCCAGCAGTTGGGGACGGCGCACAAGGTTTCAGCCAAGCGCATCAGCCAGGCTGCTGGCCTCCGCCCCGGCGCTCTAGACGACTGTCTACTTCCGCGCCGGCGGTCTATCCGGACCAAGGATCACGCCTTTGGCCGGGTCTTGCAGTCTGCGCCTTCGGCCAGGACTGCCGCCTAGGCCTGGCTGACCAGGGCCAGCATCCAGATGGGCTGGCGCGCTGGTTGGATGCCATACCCGCCAGTTATGCCGGCTTGCACCCTAGGCTTGGCTGGCCAGGGCCAGCATCTAGACGGGCTGGTGCGCTGACTGGGAGCCGTCGTCACCTTTTTGCGTGCTGCCGGCCCCTTGCCCACGCCGGCGCACACAAATACTGACATTTCATCCCTTCCCTATAAAACCCCATGAATTTTTTATAGGGAAGGGATGATTTTGCCTGTAAATGCATGTATGCATTTTTGCCTGCCTGCTGTATTTGTCTGTAAATGCAACTGGCCCCCGTATTGGCGAAACCCAAAAAAGCCAATCCGGGGGTCAGTTATTCACAAGGAGAGAGATTATCGAGTGTTCAACACCAGTCAGGCGCCCTTATTCACCTCCGCAGCCATAGCAGTTGAGGCTCCCACGAAGGTGCCTGCTAACGGCATGGACGCCATCGCCATCGCCGCTGCGAATGCGATGCCCCTTTTCATGAGCTTCATGGTTTCCTCCCTTAAAAGTTTTCCGTGGCCCGCCCGCCGGGGCTTAGCTGGTGGGCGTCGCCGAGGCTTAGCCAGCGAGCGCTGCCGAGGCTTACCCCGGGGCTACCTGCCGGCGGCTTAGTGGGCCAGTTGCTTTGCTGATCTGTATCAGCCTTGCTGGTTAAAACTTTAAAAGGGGCTTTTATGGTGGCGGTTAGCGTAACCTATGAATCATCTATGAAAGATAAAGCGTGGCTTGGTTGTAAGAGCGCAAGTAGGGGCCACCAATCTGGCTTGGCTCCATAGGCGCACCCTTATAGGTCCAGTGCAGCAGGTTGGCCAGGGAGAAACTGTTTGCGCACACCCCGCAGGCCAGCACGCGGCTAGGGCGGCGCATACGTTCAACCCGGTGACCAGCCGGGCATGTGCCCACCCAGTCGCCGGGGACTTTAGGGGCGCGCTTATCTACCAGCCGCTGCGCTGAGCAGCCCAGTTCTAGGGCTTTGCGGCGCCAAACTTCATCGTGACCGTGGCTTGGACCAACCAGGGCATGGGCTACTTCATGCAAAATCGTGTCACGCACGCGAGGCAAGTCATAGAGTTGCATTAAGTAACGTGAGAGAGTGATACAGCGGTTTGTGTGGTTACACTGTCCAGCTCGACGCCGGGCACGATCCCACCCCAGGCTCCAACCTTGCAAACCGTTGGCGTCCATCAGGTCGCGGCCTAAAGCATAAACCTGATCAAGATGCATTCATTGTCCATTTCGTGGAAAAATAACCCTTAGTGTCAGAACCTAAATCTAATTCTAAAGCCAAAACGGTAACCTCCGCCGGCAGCGCAACTAGAGGCAAGGGCAAGCGTGCCATCTCTAGTGCCAGTGCCGAGCGGTTTATTTCGCGTTACCGGCTGGTCTCAATTTTTGCGTTACTGACCCTATCTGCCCTAGCTGGGGCACTGATCCTGCCTAAGTTCACCGCCCCCGCACAGATTGATGATGGCCCCACCCCGGCCGGCCCGGTTAAGGTAACCCCTGATTACAGTGGTTTTAACGCCGCAAATATCATCTCTGACAATAAGCTCTACGGCGCTCCCAATATGAACGCCGAAGACATCGATAATTTCATCAACAAAGTCAATGCTGGCTGCGTTAATAGCGCCGACGGCACTACTTGCATCAGCAAGGCCCGCTTTGACACTAAAGGCTTTGACCCCACAACGGCCTGCCCGTTGGGGATGAATCCCGCCAAGAATCTAACTGCTGGTGAGGTTATTTACCGCGTTTCGGTGGCTTGCAACATTAACCCCCGGGTTTTGTTGGTGCTGCTGCAAAAAGAGCAGGGGCTGCTGACCGCTTCAGGCGAGAAACTGACTGCCTCACGCTATGAATGGGCTGCCGGCTATGGCTGCCCTGATGGTCAGACTTGCGACAGTCGCTACCGTGGCTTTGTCAGCCAGCTCTATCAGGCCGCCGCCCAGCTGCAAAAATACCGCCTTAACCCCTCCAGCTACCGGGTGCAGGCCCGCAAACCCGTGCGTATCGCCTACAACCCCCAGGCTAGCTGCGGTTCTTCCATCATCACCCCAGCTAACACCGCCACCGCCGCGCTCTATAACTACACTCCCTACCAGCCCAATGAGGCCGCTAAGAATGATGGGGATGACTGCTCCAGCTGGGGTAACTTGAACTTCTACGGTTTTTGGAAGGTCTGGTTCGGCTCCCCCCACTAGCTGCCGCCCGCTATTGCGTTAGCTGCCACTCTGTCGCTTTGCCACTTTACCGCTTTGCCGACGACGCCGCCCGCGCCTGACACGTTTACTTACGTCAGCTGACAGTGTCTACAGCACCTCACGGCTTATCCTTCCGTACGACTTCGCAGCTGGCGCGGCTGGCACCCAGTCTTGGACCACAGGCTGCTTTAGCAGGCTCAAGTACAATTGTTAAATGAGTTATATGCAGATGGCCGCCGAAATCTGGGTGGTGATTGAGTACATCATTAAGATTGGGGCTATGGGGGTGGTGCCTGAAAATCGGCGCCCTGCCTCGTCATCGGCCTGGCTGCTGCTCATCTTGTTCCTGCCCCTGGTGGGCCTACCCATGTATCTACTGCTGGGAAGTGCCCGTATTCAGGGAAAACGCTACCGCCGCCAAAGCGAGCTAACCAGCATTGTCTCCGCCCTAAGCACCGCCCTCCCAGACGTACCTCCAGGTATAAAAGCTGATGAGCGCCTGTTGGGGATTGTGCGCATGAACCGCCACCTAACCGGAATGCCCTGTATGCCGGGCACAGTCCAGGGTATCTATGATGACACCCGCAGCTTCATTGCGGCCCTGGTGCAGGCCATTGACGCAGCCCAGCACAGCGTAAATATTGAGTTTTACATAGTCCATGATGATCCCATCACTGAGCCGCTTTTTGCGGCCCCTAGAGCGCGCCCATAAACGCGGGGTGCGGGTGGCGCTGCTGCTAGATCACCTGGGTTCACGCCGCTACAAAGCCTGGAAAAAAAGCTGCTGAAGCGGCTAAACTCTGCCGGCTACCACTGGCACCTGATGATGCCCCTAGGTTTTAAGCCTGATCAGCGCGGGCGCCCAGACCTGCGTAACCACCGCAAGCTAGCGGTAATCGACGACGGCGTCGGCTTTGTTGGCTCCCACAACCTCATTGACCCCTTCTACGAAACCAACCTGCGCGGCCCTGGACGCGAGTGGAAAGACCTATCCGTGCAGCTAGGCGGGGCTATCGTGGCTGAGCTTGGGGGTGTATTCGCTATGGACTGGTACGCCGAAACCGGCAAAATTTTCGTTGGTGCCCGCTCCCAAGCCGTAAGCGATGAGGATATCTCCCAGGTAGAAACCGCTGGTCTGAGCGCACTTGCTGCAGAGCTGGTTAATACCTCGGCGGCGTGGGAAAAAGACTTGGCCGACGGCGTCGTAAACGCCATGCAGATCGTCCCTTCAGGGCCGGGCTACTCCACTGAACCAAACCTGCGCATGTTCACCTCACTGATCCACAATGCACGTCGGCGGGTAACCATCACCAGCCCATATTTTGTGCCCGACGAGTCGCTGCTGGCCGCCATGACTAGCGCAGCTTACCGGGGTGTGGATGTGCAGCTGTTTGTGGGGGCCAGCGGCGACAATTTCCTGGTGCGTCACGCCCAACGCTCCTACTATGCGGCGCTACTGGATGCCGGGGTGCGTATCTTTCTCTACCCCTCCCCCACGGTTTTGCACGCCAAATACATGACCGTGGATAACGAAGTGGGGGTGATCGGCTCCTCCAACATGGATTCGCGCTCATTCATGCTCAACTATGAGCTGATGCTGCTGTGTTTCGGGGGCGATCTTGACGACAAGCTGCGCGCTAATGACGCCAAATATCGCTCCCTGAGCCACGAGCTAACCAGCCAGGAATGGGCGCGCGAGCCGCGTCACCGCCGCTGGGTGGATAACGCCTGCCGCCTGGCTGCGGCAGTTTTGTAGAGCAGGCCGTGACCGGGAGCTAACAGCCAGGCCAGGGCAAACATTACGCCCAGCACCAACACAATCGTGGCGCCCGTAGGCAAATCAGCTGACCAGCTCAAATACACTCCCAGCAGGCTCCCTAACGCCCCTAGCAGAGGGCCCATAATCATCATGGTCAGTAAGCGGTCAGTCAGTAAGCGGGCTGTGGCCGCCGGGATTACCAGCAGCGCCAACACCAAAATATTGCCGATAGTCTGCACGGAAATCACCACCGCCAAGCTCACGCACACATACAGGGCAATATCTAAAGCCAACACCGGCAGCCCTGCCGCGCGGGCAGTTTCACGGTCCAGGCTTACCGCCACAATCTCTTTATTTAGGGCTGCGATCAGCCCAATCACCACTGCTGCCCCGATCAGCGCCACCGGCACTTCACGCGCCGGCACGCCGGTAATAGAGCCGAATAGGAACTGTTGCAGCGAGCCGCTATAGCCTGGGGCGCGCGAAATAATTACCACCCCTAAAGCAAATGCCCCCACAAACAGCACCCCAATGATGGAGTCTTCTTTAAGCCTGCGGTTTTGGGCTAGTAGCGCCACGGTTACCGCCGTCAGAATCCCGGCTACCGCGCCCCCAAGCACCAGGTTAGTGCCGCTAACGAAGGCCACCGCCAGGCCGGGAAACACAGAGTGAGCGACGGCGTCGCCAATAAAAGCCATCCCACGCAACACCACGTGGGCCCCCACCACTCCGCAAACCAGGGCGCTAGTGATAGCAATCAGCAACGCCCTGGGTAGGAAGGCCAGCTGCGGGTTTAGTAGGTCATTTAGAAAATCAATTGGGGTTAACAACTTAACTCATCCCTAGGGCTTGCAGCAGCGGGTTATCGGCGCGCACTTGGAAAGTACGCATCCACAGGTCTTTGTCTTTAAGCTGGCTAGGCGGGGCGCAAGCCAAATCGGTGCGGTTAAGCAGACACAAATACTCGCACTGCGCCTGGGCCGCCACCAGATCATGGGTGGACATAAGCACGGCCACACCCGCCTGGCTCAGCTCTTTAAACAGATCCGTCAACAGCTCCTGGGTGGGCATATCCAAGCCCGTAAAAGGCTCATCCAACAGCAGCAGCTGCGGCTTTAACGCCAACGCCCGAGCCACCAGCACCCGCTGACGCTGCCCACCCGAAAGCTGCTCCACCGGCCGCGAGCGCAAATCACTCATGCTTACCTGCTCTAGGGCACAGTCGGCAGCTTCTAGGTGCTCTGGGCGGGGCCGACGCAGCCAGCCGAGCCTGCCGGTGAGCCCGCTTAACACCACCTGACGCACGTTAATGGGAAAATCCCAGGCGAAAGCGTGACGCTGAGGCACATACCCAATGCCGCGCCGGTCAATGCGCTGGCCTTGCCAGGTGATAGTGCCGGTGCTGGGCACGAGCCCTAGGATGGCCCGCAGCAGCGTGGTTTTGCCGGCCCCATTGGGGCCGATCAGCCCCATGAACTGGCCTTGGTCTAGCTTCAAGTTGACCTCTTGTAGCACGCTGCGGCCGCCCAGCTGCACGCTGAGTTGGTTTACTTCTAGCATGGTCACTTTCCTGATGGCTGTGCTTTTAGCGCGTTGGTGGTGCTGGTGGCGTCGCCTACCGCAAAGCGCAAGGTGGTGGTGGCCTGGTAGGTTTTACCGTCCACACCGGTAGCTTTGAAGGAGACTTTGACCAGGTAAATGCCAGGTTTGGAGAAAATCCAGTTGGCGTGCACGTGGGTGTTGGTGTCCACCCAGATGTCTTGGGCGCTGGCGGCAGAGTCGGCCAGCACTTTGGGTTTACCGAAGGTGCCTTCTTGCAAAATCAGCCAGCTGCGGCCGGGGCCCTTAACCTGCTCGATACGCATATTTACCCCGCCTTGGATCAGCTTGGTTACGGCTGGGTCTTGGGTGTTCCACCCCAGCCAAACCAGCTGGGTTTTTTGGGTTTGGGGTAGCACATAGACGCGCTTGGAGTCGGCTAGGAATTTGTAGTCTTCGCCTTGCGGCACTTGGATTAGGGCGCCATCGCGTACACGCAGCACGGTTTTGTTGGGGTCGCGCCATACGGGTGAGGCTGCTGAATCATCTCGTAGGGACACGGTTAGTTTGCCGCCGATTAGGCGCGGGCCTAGGTCTACGTGTCCAGCTTCGATTACCGCTGGGGTTTGTGAGGTGGGCTCGTTTGCGGCCACGTTTTGCTCTAGGGCCGGGTCAGCACTGGGGGTGGCTGAGGCACCAGGGGAGGTGGCTGCGCCGGTAGCGCCGCCAGTGGGCACCCCCTTGCCGCTGGTGGGGGCCGTGGTAGCGCCGGCCGCACTGGGGGTGGCTGACTGCCCGGGGTTTTTGCCGACGACGCCGCTTGGTTTGCGATAGGCCTGCCACCTAGGCAGCGAGCCAGGGAGTTGGCATTAAAACGCATCATCGCCTGATAGGTGGGGGCCTGGTTATCCAGGGTGTCGCCGTAAAGCGGGCATACTTTCACCCCGGCTTCACTGGCCACCACTTTCAAGGTGGAGCGAGTGCGGGCCAGATTTGGCTCTAAAAACACCGCTTTAATATGTAGGTCCTTAATGGTGGCGGCGAGTTTACGCCGATCAGCCAAGGAGGGCTCACTAGCCGGGTTGGGAGCCACGAAACCAGCCACTTTAAGCCCATAGGCGTTAGCCAGGTAAGCGTAGGCGTCATTGGTGGTTACCAGTTGGCGGTTAGCTTCACTAATAGTGTCCAGAGTGCTTTTAACCTGGGTGTCTAGCTGGGCCAGCTGGTTTAGGTAGCGGGCGGCGTTAGCCTCATAGACACTCGCCCCGGCCGGGTCAACCTGCTTGAGTTTGGCGCAGATTACCTTCACATAGGCGGCCGCGTTGTGCACGTCATGCCACAGGTGCGGGTCAATTTCCCCATGCACGTGTTTGCCCAGCACCGCCTGGGGCAGGATGTAGGCTTGCGTGCCCGCACGGCCCACAAAACCGTAGCCTTGAGGCACTTGGGCTAGGGTGCGCGTGGGCACATCCACCACTACCCGCTGCGGGTCTAGGGCTACGTGGCCTGGTACGTGGGCCGCCCCAGCTACGACGACGTCGCTCTGGCTGGGTGCACTGGCGCCGTCGCTGGGGGTCGGGCTGGCAGAGCCACCAGGGCTGGGCGCGGAGGCTGAGCTGGTGCGCCCGGCGGGGCTGGGCGCGGAGGCTAGCTAGCGCACTGGCTGAGCTAGCGCCCGGGTTCGTGTTGGCGCTCGCAGCGGGGCTGGGAGTGCTCGCGCTCGCGGTTTTAGCGGCTGACGGCCAAGCCTGGCCGCTAGCCTGCTTGTCGGCCACCAGCGTGATGCGGCCAGCTTCTAGATCCACGCTCACATCGCCGTGGCCCGGACCCAAAACCACCCGACCTTCACGCTTAGCTACAGCGGCGGCGTCGACCCCCACCGCGAAAGTAAACGTGGCGGTTTTAAACTCCACGTTTTTACCCTTAACCGGGCGCAGGCGGGCCTTAAACTGCACTCGATACACTCCCGGCTTAGTGAAAGCCCAACTCATATGCTGGTGGGCGTCAGCCGGCAAGCTGACAGTGTCATGTTTATAGTCGCTGGCCGCGTCAAACCCGTCATGGCTGGAAAACCCCAGCTCCGGGGTGCCGAAAGTGGTGGTCAGGTAGGAGCTAGCTTGGCCCGGGCCCTGCACCGAAACCACCTGCAAATCAACCTCACTGGCCCGGTTAGCACCATAACGTTTACCGTCACCAGACACGCGCATCCCCAGCCACAGGGTATCCAAAGCCCGATCCTCAACCAGCGGCAAAATCGTGGCCCCCTGCTTGGCGGCCTCCTCGGCGATAGACACTGACTGGGCACTAGCGGGCAGGTTGGCATCCAAGGCGCGAATAATCGAATGCTGCTCCAGCAACAGGTAGTTACTAAAAGCCAAATCCGCATAGGCCACATCCCGAATAGCCCGCAGTGAGGGCTCATAGGAGTGCGGATCGGCGCCGTCGGGAACTAGCTGGGAGACCGTAGCTCGGCTTCCCGCCACATTACGCACTAGATCGGCCAGAATGCCGGTGGTGGTGACCACCCGCAACTGGCCGTCGCGGGCGGGATCTACGCCGACACCGGCGCAGCCCGCCACTAACGTTAAAACTAGTGCAGCCTGAATTACAGACTTAACTAGGCCCATGCCATCCGCCTGCGTGCCACCAGCACCGCAACCGCCAGCAACATCAGACCACCAGCAACATTCAAGGCGCCGCTAACCGCACCGGTTTTAGCCAAAGACTTACCGCCGCTAGCGCCGGCCGCCTGGCCAGCCTTGGCAGAGCCTGAGGCCGCAGAACCAGCAGCTCCACTGGCGCTGCCACCTTCACTGGAGCCGGCACCGGAACTGGCCGCTGCGCCGTCGCCAGAGCCGCCATCTTCACCGCTGATCTGCTCAGCCCTGCTTGGGGGTGACCTGGGCGGAAATGGTCAGCTTGTAGGTGCCCGGGGCGGTAAACACCCAGTTCTGGTGGGCGTGAGTGTTAGCCGGCAGGGTGTAGGAGCTGCCCTCTTCTTGCAGCAGGTGCTCACCCACACCCCCACCCAGGCCGCCAGAGGTAAATACTGAGACCTTACCGGGCCCCTCCACACTCACCAGGGTGAAGGTAACCTCGCCGCTGGTTTTGCTGACAATCTCTTCAGCCTGAGAGTTCATACCCAGCCAGGGCACACCCGCGCTTTGGCTGGAGGAAATCATCCACACATCCTGGCCCGGGGTGGCCACAAAGTTAAGCGCGTCGGGGGCTTTAAGAGTGGCCTTGTCTCCCAGCGAGAAAGGTCAAAGTTGCCGGGTCAACCCAGCTGGCCGGCTGAGAGCGGTCATCTTTCACCTGCAGCTTGAGCTTGCCGTCCACAATGCGCGGACCTAAGTCAAAGTGCCCTTCATTGGCATTGCCGTTGGCGTCAGGGCCCACCACGAAAGTCAGCGTGGCGGTGGCGCTAACCGCCGAAGAAGCCGGGTTTTCCTTCACCGCAGCGGCGCTTTGAGCCTTAGCCTTTTGGGCGCTGGTTTGGGCGGCTGCCCCCTGGCTGGCAGAGCGAGCCTGGGCCACAAAACTCTGGGCGGGGCGAGCCTGGGATACAAAGCTTTGCGCGCCGGCCCGGGTGGTTACGGCAGATCGGCTTTGCCCGACGGCGGCGCGAGCCTGACTGGCAGAGCGGCCCTGAGCTGCGGCACGCGGGGCCTGAGCTGACTTAGCGCTGCGCGAGCTGGCCAAAAGCTGCTTGCCAGCGGGGTTAGCTGCGCTCGGCTTGCCCTTTACCTCGCCGCCAATGGCTGAGCGCGGCGAGGGGCTGGTGGCCGGCTTGCCGGCGCTCGGCTTGGGGCTAGCCACCGGGGTTAGCCGGAGCACTGGGGGCGGCGCTAACACCAGGCTGAGCGCTGGGGGCAGTGCTGGGCTGGGCCGAGGGGGTGACCACCGGCTGCGGAACCGCACTGGGAGCGGCCGAGGGCACTGCGCTGGGGGCCGCTGTGGGCTGGGCACCCGGGCTTTTGGGTATCAGGGTTTTGCGGGGTAGGTGCCGGGGTGGGGGTGGCTTGAGCGGCGACGTCGCCCTACCTCAACCCGATAGCTACGCACCGGGCTAGCAATTACCGTGCCATCACTGCGCTGAGCCAGCACCCGCACCTGCAGCTGGTAGACGCCGGCAGCAGAAAACACCCAGTTGGGGTAGGCGGCGGCCAGCTGTTGCGGGGCAATTTCTGAGCCAAGCGGGTTTAGCTCATAGTTGCCATCAACCAGCAGCGAGGAGGCCAGTTGACCGTTGTCATCCAAGCCAAACAGGGACACGCTAGCGCCTTCAGGGCCGCTGTAGCTGACTTCAAAGTGGGCGGCGCTAAATCCTGCCTGGGCCAGCTGGCTGGTGTCCCAACCCAGCCGTCCCTTGGGGGCAGCGCTGGCCGGCTGCAGTGGCGAGTTAGCCTGGACGCCTTGGCTGACGAAATAGCCACCCGGACTGCCCGGATAGTCGTCAGAAATGTTTTGCCAGGTGGAGGCCGGGATCTTCAAAGTGGTTTGGGCCGGGTTGTGGCTAGTTCCGGTGGCGCCATCCTTTAGCTGCAAGTCCACTTCCCCATTGGCAGTGGCGACGGCGTCGAAAATGCTTAAGTCCCCACCCTCAAGGTTTACCGGCTTGGACTGGCCATCATTACTGGCCAAGCTAGCAGCGGGGCCAGAAACCTGGGCAGCATGGGCAGCGCCAGCAGGACCGCTGCCAGAGGGGCTGGCGACAGAAGCGCCCGCCAGCGGCGTCATGAAACCGCACAGCGCCACAGTGGTCAGCGCGGCCATACGCCGCAGCCAGGGGTCATTAAGACGCTGCGGGGTGGAGTCAGAAAAACGCCCGCGACCAGCAGCTACACGCATAACAGAGGGGGAAGAGTTGGTAGCGCCCTGGGTGGGAACTGAAGAAGGCCCGGCGGCCTGCAACCACGCAAACATGGCAGTCTTTCTAGTTGATATTGATTATCATTACCTGCTAAGTGTAGCGACTCTTTTTAGTCCTCACAAACGCGCAGCTCCACAGCAAAGCGCGAGGCCCACTAGCGCAACCCCAGGAACCACTAACGAAACCCCCAGGAACCACTACGAAACCGCCGGGGACCGCTAACGCATTTGTTAAGCGGCCCCCGGCGGGGTGGGGCGCCTAGTTTTGAGAGGGAAATCAGGCACCCCTATTGAGTTGTGTATTCAATTGTGTCGATATTCAGTTGTAGATCCCGTCAGTCCTGACGCTTGCGGCGCAGCAACATGCCGCCACCGCCCAATGCCAGGGCGCTTAGAGCCAACATTCCGCTGGCCACACCGGTACGGGCCAAACCGCCAGGGCCTTTTCCGGCTTAGCCGGGGCTGCGCCGTGGCTGGGCTTACCAGGCTTACCGGGGACGACCCGGAAGCGGGGCGGAGCTGGCCGAACGGCTGGGCTGAGCCGTGGGGAGCCGCACTGCCGGTCGGGAGCCGGGGCGCCGGTGGGAGCTACCGTGGGGACAGCGCTACCGGTAGGTGCCGGGCTGGGCTGAGCCGTAGGAGCCGGGGAGCCAGTGGGAGCCACAGTCGGCTCAGGGGCTGGCGGTAGGTTCCTGAGTGGGAGCCGCAGTAGGCGAAACCGGAGCGGTGGGCTGCGGCGTCGGAGTGGGCGTCACAGTCTCAGCGCTTACTGCCGTGGTTACCCCAATGCGGTCGTTAGCTCGCTTGGTGGTGCACACCTCGGGGGTGGGAGTGGCCAGGCAGTCCACACCGATCAGGTCATTGCTGGTGGGGCGCACGATCTTGACCATGCGCAGGTTGTCTACCTGCACCAGGGCGTCGCCGTCGCCGGCAGCAACCGTGAACTTAACCTTGGTGCCATCCTTAGCCACATTGAAGGTGACCGGAACGCGCTGGAAATAGCTGGCAGAAGCGTTAGTAGTGTGCTTCTGGTCAGCAGCCATCCAGTTCAGAGCCCAAGTGTGGTTAATAACCGTGGAGGGGTTCTTAACTGGGTTGGTGTCGTTGACAGTCTTAACATCCAGGTAGTTCTGGCCCACCAGGCCTTCAGCGTTGGTGTTTACGGTAATCTCCGGCTCAGACTTAGCGGCCCCAGCGGCAGCCTTGTCGGTGGAGCTGGCCTTACCCTCAGCCGCAGCCTTAGCGCCGCCCTGAGGCTGGGTGCCAGCCTGGCCCTGGGCGCTAGCCTGGCTCTGGGCACCAGCCTGGCTCTGAGCGCTAGCCTGGCTTTGGCCGGCCGCATTACCGCTTGCGTCACCATCGGGAACCAGGACCCCTAGTTCAGCGATAGAGAGCAGGTAATCGGGCTGGTCAGCCTTGGTCTTGTAGTTAGACAGCACGCGCAGGCGAATCAGCTTGGCCTTAACCGGGCTGTTAAAGACAATCTGCTGCACCTGGCCGGTGTTTTGCAAAGTGCCTTCAGCTACCTTCTGGTTGATGTTGGCAGCATCCTGACCCACATAGACCTCGTAGCGTTCGGGACGCCCGTTGGCCTGGTCAACGCGGCTATTGATCTTCAGACCAGCCACGCTTACCGCAGAGGCGGCGGTGGGGTCATCGCCCTGGTACAGGGCCAGGTCAATGTCGCTGGGGTGAGCTACCGGGTGCTGCCAGTCCTTGTCGTAGAAGGTGGAAGCGTTGCCATCAAACATGTTGGAGGCCGGGTTGCTGGCGTAAGCAGCCGGGGCGGATACCAGCTGCTGGTCGCCGCTGTAGTCCTTAACCGGGTTGCCAGGTGCCGGGGCGGGAGTATCGCCGTCGGTGGCGTTACCACACAGAACGCGAGCGTCAGCCCAGTTAGCGTGGTCATTGCCGTTACCGTTGCCGCCGTCGCCCACAATCAAGCGAATCAGCTTCATGCCGGTGACGTCGCCGGAAACCTCCTGAGGAGTGTTGCTACCGGTGATCACGCCGGTCTGCGGTACCACATCAACCCAGTTAGTGCCGTCGGTGGTGCCTACCACACGGAAGGTAACCGAGCCGCTCTGGCCATCTTGCACACCCACGGTGGCCTTGAAAGCCTTGCACTTGCCGCTGAGCTCGAAGCCCACATCGGCAGGAGAGTGGGTACCTAGACCCTTGGTGTACTGCTTGCCGCCCATCACGATTGGGCCGCCGTCACCCTTTTGGTTTTCACCAACCTCACTGTCACGCTCAACCGGACCCCAACCGTTGGAGTTGTACTTGGGGCTGAAAGGCAGGTCAGAGAGGTAGTTGACAGCGTCAGGTTTCACCGAGCCCAAAACCGCCACGTTAGTGTCACCACTAGCGCTGCGGGCGCTACCAGCGATCTTGTAGGTGGCCGTGTGTACCACGTTAGCGGTGGAGCCGCCCGCACCCTGGGGAACCTTGACGGTCCAGGTGGTGGTGAAAGTGGCGCCCTTGGCTAGCTTGGCGGTGGTGGCCGGGGTGTCAGCAGTGGCGCTCCAGCCGCTAGGCAGGGTCAGCTTGCTGGTCACATCGGTGATTTCGCTGGGTTCGTTGTTCACCAGGGAGCTGGTCATGTGGAAGGTGGAGCCTTCAATGGCCGTCTCGTTGGTGTCAATTGAGGCAGCGGCACACGCGGGCATATCCGTGGTGGCACCCAGGTCCTCTACGCGGAAGTTGTCGAGCGTAAAGTCGTTGCCGTCCTGGCCGCCCTGGGTGTTGTACAGACCCACCCAGTAGGAGCCACAGCCACCCACGTTAAGTTCCTGTACATAGTGAGTGGGGCTGGTGGCCACCGGCATCACCGTGGAGTACAGGTAGTTAGCGTTTAGTCCGTTGGCGCCCTGGGCGTCATAGGCGGTAACCCAGTAGTAGGAGCCGCTGAGCGCGTTTTCGTAGTCATACGAAATGCGGTAGCGGTGTCCGGCCTTGAAGTTTACGGTCTGGGGCACGGTGCGGTAGACCAGTCCCCCATTTTCTTCGTGGCTCTTTAGGGACCAGTGTCCGGCGACGGCGTCGTCGGTGGCCTTCTTAGAACCGTCCGGTAGGGTGCCGCCCTTTTGGGTGTAGGGGCCGTTGAGGGAGGCCAGTACCGTACGCGGGTCGGTGATTTCGCCGGCGTCGCCCTTAACGAAGGGGCCCCAACCTTCGGGGACATTTTCAAAGTCCTCAAAGGCGATGGTGACCGGCTTGTCGCGGGTGGCGCCCAGATCATCGTTGCGCTGCTGGCTGGCGGCGCTGGTGACGCCTTCACCTGAAGCAGACACGCTAACCTGGCGGGTCTTGCCGTCCTTGACCTGTACCCAAGCGCTGCCCTGGTAGGTGCCGGCATTGAGGGTCATTTCCTGGCTAATGGAGGAGTTGCCCTTACCCAGCTGGGCGATCGGGTCGCCGTGAGCGTCGTGGGGGGCGGTTACCTGGCCGGTGGTCTGGTAGCCCTTGAAGCTACCGGAGTTGAAGCCGGGGTCCACAAACACAGTTCCAGCGCCCCACTTGGGGGTGGCGGCGGCTGCGGGGGCCTTGGCGGGAGCCAGTACAAAGGCGGTGTGGTCGCGTTCAGCGGCCGGCACGGTCTCGTATACGGACTCAGGGATGGTTACCTTGCCGCCCTCTACCTTTACGTCAGTTACCTTTACACGGCCCTTGTCGGTGAGGCGGTAGACGCTCAAAGAGCCCACGTTCTGGTAGGACTTGGTTAGGGTCCAGGTGGTGGCGGTACCAGCGGGGTTGTAGTAGTACAGACGCGGCGCGCCGCCCTTAGCGCCATTGTCGATCCAGGGCAGCAGGTAGCTGTCGCCCTTAAGCACGGTGGCGCCGTCGTAAACAAACTGGCGGCTAGCGGACATGTCAGCCTTGATAGCCCCGGCAACCTGGGTGGCCGGAGTCTGGTTGGTGACCGCCGTAGCACCTGAGGCTACAGTGCCGTTAGCGAAGGTGTAGGTGTAGACGGTCTTGCCGTTTTCACCCTTAGCGCTTTCCTGACGCATAATGCGCGAGTTCTGCAGGAACTTAACCGGCAGGTTGTTAGCCCAAATGTTGCGGTAGAAGGCGCTCTGGTCTTGGTGGCCAGTCCAGCCCTCAAACTCAACAATCTGGGGGTAGCCCAAAACTACGTTGGGGTTCCAGTTGTCCTTGTTGGAGTTGTCCACAAAGCGGATCACGTCAGAGTTCAAACCCTTGTTGGTGGCGCCGCCATAGTTTTCATCATTGGACCAGTGCGACCAGGTGGAGTAGCGCTCAAAGCGGTCAGCCCACTCTGAACCCATTTCCCAACCCATCTTGTTTAGCTCGCGGCCCAGGCGCTCAGCTTGCCAGCCCGAACCGTAGTAAACGTCAATGTAGATCCAGCGGAAGTTGGGGTAGGTAGCCAGCGGGAACTGGTTACGCAGGTCTTGGAAACGCTTAATTACCGCGCCGCTACCTAGATCAGCGCGCTGATCAACGTAGTAGGACTGGTTTAGCCAGTTCCAGCCGCGCCCGCCAGTGAAGGGTAGGGAACCGAAAGAGTTGGCTTCGGGGTAGGCCTCAGTGGTGTTGACGTGGACGCCGTAAATCGCGTTGGAGTTGGCGGTGGTGTTAAACAGGGTGGCAAAGTCCTTGTCACCACCGGCGCGGGTGTTGATGTTGCCCGCGTAGTCCATGTGTCCAGAGTCGTGGCCTTCAGAAGCGTAACCCTTGAGCATCACGCGCTGACCTAGGCCGTCGGTAGCCAGGTTGACGCGCTTTACGTCGTCGGCTACCTGCAAGAAGGGGTGCGTGGCGGCCGAGCCGAAGTCAAAGGGAATATGGGTTACTACCCACTTGTGGTTGTCAGCTGCACCGGCCACCCAGGGGGTGATGTCCGCATAGGCGACGGCGGCATCCTGCCAGTTCACCGTGCCCGAGGAGTTGGCGTCACCGGTGAACACCAAAGTGGTGTAGGGACGCTCTTCATCGCCGACGGCGTCGGTTGCTGCAGCTGAGCGGTAGGTCCACTGGCCGTTGGAGGCCAGCAGGGTCTTAGAACCATCCTGGTCAACTACCCGGCGCTTCCAGCGCGAACCGTCGTCAGCTTCCCAGCCGGTGGGGCGGTCATAGGTGGCGTTGGTTTCCATACCCACGGCCACCTTAGAGGTGTTAACCATCAGGTAGGTGCTGGGGGCGTCAGCGTCGCTGACCGGGGTGGACTCGCTTAGGGTCTCAATAGTGTCAGCCACGCCAGCGTATTTGTTCTTAGCGCTAGCGCCACGCGAAACCAGGGTGATACCGGCAGCGTAGGCGCCGCCGTCTTTAGCGCTAACCGATACCAGGCCATGGCCGGGAATCTCGACGGTGTGGGCGCCACCGGTGAGCTCAGTGATACGGAAGGTTAGGGTGGGACGCTTGGCACCAGTTGTGCCCTGGGCCTTTGAAGTAATTTCCTTTACTTCAATTTCGGCCTTCATGGTGACGTCAGTGTCATTGAAGTCAACCGTGTAGGCCACCTTGGTGTTGGATTCTTTAACTGCCTGCACCGACTTGACGGTGTAAGCCTGATTGTCAATCAGTACTGAATCGAGGACCTGGGTGCGGCCGCCAACTTTATTGCCCGCGAAGGTGTAGCCAAGTACCTGGGGGGAAGGCGTTGGATACGGTCGCGGTCAAGTTACCGGCGCTAATGGTCTCCGGAGCACTAATGACACCAGAAGTTTCCGGGGTCACTGCGCCAGCAGCTGCCCCTGGAAGGGATAGGGCGACAACCCCTAGCAATGCTAGGGACCGTCGGTGGAGGTGTCTTACCTTCATCGTGTAGGGCTCCTTTGCCTAGACGTGGTTGACCCAATTTTGTCCTTTTGCAACAAAAAGCGTCAAGTCTAAGCAGAACCGAACAGCATAAGTTGCAACCAAACAGTTACAAATCTGGTTTGAGCTAATAATTTAACTAGCGCCTACTGCGCGTATTTGTTCGTTTATCGTAAAGACTGTTTTGCGCACAAACCGAAAAGCTCGGGGTAGTCCATGTACCACAGCTCCATTGCCGCCTGTACATGGGAACACCGCCGCCAGTGAGCAACACGCACTATAGCCAGGGTGATGAGCTAGCTATAACGGAACACTCGCAGTAGCGGCGGTGCGGCGATAGATTACCTTGGTTTTTACTAGTAATTCCAGTACCTAAACCTCATTTTTTACACTTTCTTTTAGGCCAAAAGTGTTTCTGCAGGCCAGCAAGTTACAAGTAGTCGCAAATCACTTTATATGTGGGCTAATTAACTAAAAACGGTGCTGAGCGGGTCTAAACCCACCCAGCACCGTCGAATTAGTTAAAAGCGCAGGTCACTCCGCACTGGCGGCGCTAGCAGCCGAACCGGCCACAGCCGCACCGGGAATTAGCGTCAGACCGTCGTCGGCAACGTCAACCGTAACCTGCTGGCCGTCAGCAACCTGGCCGGCCAAGATCAGGCGGGCCAAGCGGTCACCAATCTCACGCTGCACCAGGCGACGCAGCGGGCGAGCCCCGTAAGCCGGGTCGTAGCCCTCGTCAGCCAGCCAAGTGCGGGCGGCGTCGGTAACATCCAGGCTGATGCGGCGGTCAGACAGACGCTTGCTCATCTTGCTTAGCTGCAAGCCCACAATCTGGCCCAACTCATCCTTGCTCAGCGCATTAAAGATCAGCACATCGTCAAGGCGGTTGAGGAACTCAGGCTTGAAGGCGGCGCGCACCGTAGCCATAACGTTCTCGCGCTTTTCCTCCTGGCTCAGCGCCGGGTCTACCAGGAACTGGCTACCCAGGTTGGAGGTCAGGATCAAGATGACGTTACGGAAGTCCACCGTGCGTCCCTGGCCGTCAGTTAGGCGACCGTCGTCGAGCACCTGCAGCAAGATGTCAAAGACCTCAGGGTGGGCCTTTTCCACCTCATCTAGCAGCACCACAGAGTAGGGGCGACGACGCACCGCCTCGGTCAGCTGACCGCCCTCTTCGTAGCCTACGTACCCGGGAGGGGCACCCACTAGGCGCGAAACCGAGTGCTTCTCGGAGTATTCGCTCATGTCGATACGCACAATGGCGTGCTCGTCATCGAAGAGGAACTCAGCCAGGGCCTTGGCCAGCTCGGTCTTACCTACACCGGTGGGGCCTAGGAACATGAAGGAACCGGTGGGGCGGTCAGGGTCAGAAACCCCGGCGCGCGAGCGGCGCACAGCGTCGGCCACAGCCGCAACCGCGTCCTTCTGGCCGATTAGGCGCGAGCCTACCTGCTCTTCCATGTGCAGCAGCTTTTCGCTTTCGCCCTGCATCAGCTTGCCTACCGGAATGCCGGTCCAAGAAGAGATAACCTCAGCGATCTCCTCAGGGCCAACCTTCTCAGCGATCATCGGCTCGCCAGCGTCAGGCTGGTTTTGCTCACTGGCTTCAGCCTCAGCGATTTGACGCTGCAAGCTGGGCATTTCGCCGTAGCGGATACGTCCGGCGGCCTCAAAGTCACCTTCACGCTCAGCCAGTTCGGCGCGGGTACGCAGCTCATCTAGCTGGGCGCGCAGCTCACCGATGCGGTTGTGACCAGCCTTCTGGGCTTCCCAGCGGGCGTTTAGGGCGCTGAGTTCTTCGTTTAGGTCAGCCAGGCGGGCACGCAAGGCAGCCAGGCGCTCTGCCGCGCCGGCGTCGGCCTCATCTTCCTTGGCGCTGGAATCAGCCAGGTAGGCTTCTTCCATCTTTAGGCGGTCTACGCGACGGCGCAGCTCGTCAATTTCCACCGGGGAGGAGTCCAGCTCCATGCGCAGGCGGGAAGCAGCCTCATCAACCAGGTCAATGGCCTTGTCGGGCAGTTGACGGCCGGTGATGTAGCGGTCTGACAGGCTGGCGGCAGCCACCAGGGCACCGTCGGAGATGGTCACGTGGTGGTGTGCCTCGTACTTGGGGGCGATACCACGCAAGATGGCCACGGTGTCAGCCACGGAGGGCTCACCCACATAAACCTGCTGGAAGCGGCGCTCTAGAGCCGGGTCTTTCTCAATGTTTTCGCGGTATTCGTCCAGCGTGGTGGCACCCACCATGCGTAGTTCACCGCGCGCCAGCATGGGCTTGAGCATGTTGCCGGCGTCCATGGCCCCTTCGGAGCCACCGCCTGCGCCCACCATGGTGTGTAGCTCGTCGATGAAGGTGACTACCTCGCCGTCAGAGTTCTTGATCTCGTTGAGCACGGCCTTGAGGCGCTCTTCGAACTCGCCACGGTACTTGGCCCCGGCCACCATGGAGGATAGGTCCAGGGAGATTAGGCGCTTGTTGCGCAGCGATTCGGGCACGTCACCGGCCACAATACGCTGGGCTAGGCCTTCTACCACGGCGGTTTTACCTACGCCGGGTTCACCGATTAGCACCGGGTTGTTCTTGGTGCGGCGCGATAGCACCTGCACCACGCGGCGGATTTCGCTATCGCGGCCGATTACCGGGTCTAGTTTGCCGGCGCGGGCAGCCTCGGTCAGGTCAGTGCCGTATTTCTTCAGGGCTTCAAAGGTGCCTTCAGGGTTGGCGCTAGTTACGCGCTGTCCGCCACGCACGGTGGGCAGGATTTCGCGTAGGGCTTGGGCGGTGGCGCCGGCGTCACGCAGGGCGCGGGCAGCGGCGTCGTCGCCTTCAGCGATGGCGATCAGTATGTGCTCGGTAGAGATGTACTCGTCAGTTAGTTCTTTGGCGAGTTTGTCGGCCTTTTCCAGGGCGGCCAGGAAGCCACGTGAGGGGTTGGGCTCCACTACGGAGCTGCCTGCTGAGGAGGGCAGGGAGGTTAGTGCGGTGCGGGTGGCGGCCCCTACGTTCTTTAGGGTCTGCGGGCTTAGTGCGTTTAGCAGCCCGACGGCGACGCCGCCCTCTTGGCTTAGTAGCTCACCAAGTAGGTGGAGCGCCTCAACCTGGGGGTTGCCAGCAGCTGCGGCGGCCTGCACAGCCCCCGATATGGCTTCTTGGGATTTGGTTGTGTAGTTGGTGTCCACGGTTCTCCTTGAATTTAAGTAGTTATAGCAACGCGGTCAGTCTCACTTTTAGCTGTATGAGCTGGTGGAACCGACGGCGTCACGTTCCGGTGAGTACAACTTCCACAGACTTGAGTCTATTCCACTCAAGTTTATTTTTCTTGGGTGACGCCAATCACTTATCTTCGATGTGTGGCTATTTGGGACTAAGGGCTAGACTCGCTGCTGATAGTTCCCTATACGTAAGGAGAAACGCATGGGTATCGCAGATTTCGCCAAGCAGGCCGAAGAACTAGCCGACAAGGCTAAGGAGGCCGCCAAGAACGTAGACGCCGACCAGGTTGCTGAGACCGCCCACGACCTAGCCGACAAGGCTAAGGGCACCGCCGGTGGCAAGTTCGACTCTGCCATCGAGACCGCTGAGGGCCTAACCGACAAGGCTGCCGACGCACTCAAGAACCTCAAGTGATCTAAAGTCGCGCTTATCGCAGGGGAGTTGCCAGCAGGCAGCTCCCCTGACGTTTTATATTTGGGCTATGACTTTTGCGTCTCGCAATACTTTGACCCTCGCGCTCGGGCATGGTGCCCGGGCGGCCTCCCGTCTGCGTGGCAGCGGTGGTAGCGCCTTCCCCGGCCTAGTTATGGAGAAGGCAGACCCGCATTTTATGGCTCGCGCCTTGGCTCCCCTGCCCTATGGGGTGGTGCTGGTTAGCGGCACTAACGGCAAAACCACCACTACGCGCATGGTGGTTGAGTTGCTGCGCGGCCAGGGCCTGAAGGTGTTTACCAACCCCACCGGCTCAAACTTCACTCGTGGCGTAGTTGCCGCCCTGCTGGGGGCCATGCCGTTAAATGGCCGCCTTGACGCCGACGTCGCCGTACTGGAGCTGGACGAAGCCCACGCCACCCATTTCGTGCGTACCGTCAAGCCGCGCGCCGCCCTGCTGCTAAACGTCATGCGCGACCAGCTAGACCGCTTTGGGGAGATTGACTACACCGCCTCCCTGCTACACAAGGTTGCCCGCGCCACCACTGGCACGGTAGTGCTGAACGCTGACGACCCGCGCCTGGCCGCCCCCAGTTTCCGTGCCGACCTGCGCGCTGATGTGCGAGGGCTTTGCGGTCAGCCCCCAGCTGCGTAGCGTTTTTCTTTCCGACGACGAACTGCACGACTCTCTCGACGGCTGCACTCTAGGCCAGCCCAAAAAGGACGCCGAGGCCAAAGGCGGACACTAAGGCCGAGCCGACCACCGAGACTGACCCAGCCGCCAAGCCAGAGCCGGCAGAGCAGCCCGCCCAGCCAGAGCCGACAGAGCAGCCCGCCCAGCCGCTAGAAATCGTGGCCACACTGGAAGAAATGATGGGCCGCCACGCGGTAATCGACCTGGCCGGACACCGTCATGAAGTGGACTTTGCCATTCCTGGCGCCCACAACATCCTCAACGCCACCGCCGCCATGGGCCTAGTGAAAGGAACTACTGGGCGAGCGCACCAATGAGGCAGGCCCTGGCTGCCAGCGCCGCTAAGGTCACCGCCGCTTTCGGGCGTGGCGAGCTACTGAGCATTGACGGCCAAGAAGTTGAGCTGGGCCTGGTCAAAAACCCGGCCGGCTTCCGCATGAGCCTACTTAGCGCTGCCGCCGTACGCTCCCAGCAGCCCCCGCTGATCATGATCGCCATCAACGACCAGTACGCTGACGGACGCGACATGTCCTGGCTGTGGGACGTGGACTTCACCCCGCTCAAGCAGGCGGGCGTAAGCATCGTTACCGGCGTGCGGGCCACGGACATGGCGCTGCGACTGAGCTACGACGACGTCGCCGTCGGCAAGGTTGAAGCTAACCTCAGCCAGGCGCTAGCCCAGCTGGTCAAGCTTTCACGCGAACAGCACCGGCCTATCCGCATTTTGAGCACCTATACCGCCATGTTGGAACTGCGTTCCCTGCTGGCAAGTTACACCGACGTGGAGGAGGTCCTATGAGCGCCATTAAAGTTTTGCAGCTCTACCCGCGCGACATGAGTATTTATGGCGATCGCGGCAACACCCTGACCCTAACCAAGCGTTTGGGCTGGCACGGTTATGAGGTGGAGCTACTTTCGCACAACCCCTGGAGATCAGCTGCCCGAGCAGGTAGATATTTTGGTTGGCGGCGGCGGCCAGGATTCAGCGCAAGAGCGTATCCAGGACGACCTGCAAAAAGGTTGCCCCGCAGCTGCGCGCCTGGGCCAGTGACGGCGTGCCCATGCTGGTGATCTGCGGCTTGTATCAGCTGTTTGGGCATGAGTTCCGCACTGTGGGCGGGGAGGTTATCCCGGGCATTGACGTGCTTGATGCACATACCGTGGGTGGAGCCTAAGCGCCTGATCGGCAATCTTACTGTTGAAACTGATGACTTCGGCAAGGTGGTGGGCTACGAAAACCATTCGGGTCTGACCACTTTGGGTAGCCAGGCGCGTCCGCTAGGGGCGCGTAAGTGGCGAGTGGGGTAATAACGGCACTGACGGCACCGAGGGCGCGCGCGCCCATAACGTGATCGGCACCTATCTGCACGGCAGTGTGCTGTCCTAAGAACCCTCGCCTAGCTGATTGGCTGCTGGCCCGCGCGGTTGAACACGCAGGTCAGACCTGGCACCCGGCCGAGTTGGATGATTCACTAGCTGTAGCTGCCGCCAAGGTGGCTATGAGCCGTCCCCGCTAGAGGTTTACAAATGCCAGTTCCCAATTTCATTACTGAGTTACGTTCCAGCGTGGGCCACCGTCCCCTGTGGCTGCCGGGCGTATGTGCGGTTATTTTCGACGACGCCGGCAGGGTGCTGCTGGGCCAGCGTGCAGACAATGGTTTGTGGGCTGAGATCCGTGGCATCCCTGACCCGGGTGAGCAGCCGGTGGCCGCGCTTAAGCGCGAGGCGCTGGAGGAGGCTGCTCTGGAGATCGAAGTTGATGAAGTGTTTTTGATTGATGCTTCTGACCTGGTCACCTACCCCAACGGGGATCAGGCCAGCTACATGAATCTGTGCTTCATTGCCCATGCAGTCAGTGCCGAGGCGGCAGCCGGAGCCCATATCAATGATGATGAATCAGTGGATATGGGTTGGTTTGAGGTTGATGATCTGCCTTCACCACTAGCCCCTAGCGCCAGACAGCGTCTAGAGCTAGCTCAGCGCTACCTGGCTGACCCGCAGCGCCGCACCTTCCTGGGCGAGTAGCGCACGCGGCGCGCCTCAAAAGCGGCGCGTAGGCCTGCGCGCTTTACGTGCCCCTGGCTAAGCCGGCGCCGACTCCCAAAGCGGCGCACACCATAGAAATTAGTAAACGCTAACCAATGCGGCCCCAAGGCTAATGCCTTGGGGCCGCAGGCTTGCTTGCGCACCGCCATTTACCTGGTATTTCGTTTTTAGTTCACACCCCATGTGGTCATATCACATACGACATTTACTTAGGTAAACATAAGTCTGCGCGCGCATAATTTTCCACGTTTTTCAAAGCTTATTTATCCCTGTGGTTAACTGCTTTAGCTGCGGTTTACTTGATCCTCATTATTTACAGAAAACACTCCCGTATTAGGTATAACTATGCACACTAATTTACCATTACGCTCACAGTGATCAGACCTATATGCGTCCAGGCGGTTTTGTATCCTATTCGACAAGGCGCATGACTTTCGTAGAAGCCGCACAAAATTTATGGCTCCACCTTGGAGCATCTGGTGCGATTGCAGGCTCGGAACAAGCGGCTACCACCTTTGGTTGACTAATTATTTAGAGCGCCAAGACTGCTATAAGGCACGCACTTATTAGCTGTGCCTGGAATATGGGTAGGGATATCTTAAATAAATCCTGATTTCGTTCGGGAAATCCAGTAGATATTACCTCTTTACCCCCATATTTTCAGCCCCCCAAACCCTACTTGGCATAGATGTAGCTGTAAACAAGTACCGCAAGTGTCTCTACCGTCTGGAGCGAACATGAATAAGGGAGCAGAATCTCTAAGTTCAGGAAATCAGCCTGTTAGCGAGTCGCGCCATCATAAGGTAAAAAAGGCGTGGCGACTACGCCAGCTGTGGCGCAAGCTAAATTCAGAAGAGGCGTCACTAGTAAGTACCAATCGCCTACTGGAGCTACTAAAGACCCAGCCCCAAGACGCTAGCATCTGCATCGATTGGAGCGGTAAGAGCGACGGAAGCGTCAATGTCATATTGGAAGCAGTGGGGGTTAACGACAGTTTCGACCCGCGACCTAGAGTGGGCCTGTCGCGGCGCCCAAGTGTGGGAACCTATCGAGGTCTATCAACCTGCCTGCCCAGATCAGGTGTATGAGGTTTTCGGCGCACTACCTGGTCAGCCTAGAAAACGTTGAAGACATCCTCAGCCCCACCAAGCCTGAGGTTATGCTGCCCGGGCGGCGTAAGCCCACCTGGCCCTTGCCTCGCAGCTCAAACTCGCAAATGCTTATGGAAACCCTCAGTGAAGTGGGTGGCCACCTACGTGTGCGGCTAGGTAAGGCCGAGGAAATTGAATGCGAGATGGCTGAAGAGGCCTTCACCAGCACCGAAAAGCTAATGGCGGGCAGCGACGTCGACTATTACCTGGGCACCCCCATGCGCCTGAGGGTTTTTATGGGCGCAGACGGCTCCCAGGGATTCCCCTCCCGGCTATGGATCGCACTATGCAGCTGGGCAGTAGGCATCCGCTACGAACAAATCACCAACCGCGCCGAAGCTGAAAAACTATGGTGCAGCCAGGAAGCACTTGCGGGAGCAGCCCAACCGGAGGGGCTAGTTAAAGTATTTGCGCGCCTACCTGTAGCAGATACGCAAGCCAGGATCATTGGTCTGCCTGCAGTGGAGCAGGACCCCGCCGTCGTACCCCTATCTGACCACACGCAGGTACGTGAGGAAGCAGGCGGGATGCGCCTGGGCACGGCCACCACCACTACCGGGGACGCCGCTGACGTCTACCTGAACTCAGAAGGCGCCTTGCAGCACGTGCAGGTTGTGGGCGCTTCGGGTGCAGGCAAGTCCACTCTGGCTGCTGCCATGGTGCATTCACTGGTGACCCAGGGGCGCGGGGGCATTGTGCTAGACCCGCACGGGCAGCTGGTGCAGCGTATCGCGGATGAACTGCCCGCCGAGGCTTTGGAACGCTGTCTGTTTATTGACTACGCGGATCTGAGCCACCCGGTACCTATCAACCTGTTTCACTGCGGCGACTTTGATATGGCATGTAGCAAAGTCATTGAGATCATGTATCTCACTTTTGACCCAACCAGGCAGGGTATTGTGGGCCCGCGTTTTGAGCGGATTATCCACCAGCTAGCCGAGCTTCTAAACCACATCTATGGCCCTGACTTGCCGCTTACCCTAATCCCCGAGCTGCTGCTAGATAAGAAGGCTCTGGAGAATCTGGCCAGGGCTGTCTCAAACATGAGCCCCAGAGCTGACGCGCAGCGTTATGACTGAGATTGTCACTAACCGCTCCTCCGACTATGCGGAGCTTATCGCCTGGGCGAGCTCTAAGTTTGAGCGCATGCTAAAGCTCGCAGGCTTTGCGCGCCGCCCTGGAAACTGGCGCCGACGCGCTGGATTTAAACGAGGCTATGGCATCCAACAAGATTGTGTTGGTGAACTTGGCCTCACTCAAGATTGGTCGCTTCGCCGCACAAATGCTGGGCATGTTGTGGCTGGCTAAGCTGGCCCTGGCAGTACCTAACCGTCAGGATGACTACCTGCCTTTCCATGTGGTGGTTGATGAAGCCCACCTTTTTCAAGAATCCCTGCTTAGCCAGATGCTGGCGGAGGGACGCAAGTTTGGGATTGCTTGACGCTGCTGCACCAGCACATGGGGCAGCTGTCTATGAGCTTGCTTGAGGCTTTGCGCGGCAATGCCTCCTCAGTGATTGCGTTCAGGGCCTCGGTTCGTGACGCTCCGGAGGTTGATGAGCGTTTGGGGGTGTGGCCGGGCGGTTCTTTGAGCCGGCTACCTAACTTGAGCGCTGCGGCAACGCTGGCCACCCGCTATGGCCAGACCCAGCCTTTCACCTTGCAGGTTGACCACAATGAGCAGGTACGCGCCGAGGTTATTAACGGCCACCCGGTGGTTCACGCTTTTGACCAGGTTTTGAGCCGCTCACACAAGCAGCTGGTGCAGCCGTTTAACTTTGTTGTCCCCAAGCAGATGAACAATGTTCGCGCCCTAACCGAGCAGCTGCAGGAGATCAACAAGAAGGCAGGTTTACAGGACGACGAGGCTTACACTTCCACCAAGCCTAACCCCACCTTCATGGAAGAGTGGATCGCCAGGCGCAAGAAGCTGACCAACACGGATAGCGAGGACTCCGACTAGGCCCCATTCGCGCAGCTTCCCACCCCGCTGGGGGCTTGGCTATAGTGCCAGGCCCCCAGTTCTACGCCTGCACGTAAATGTAATGAGGCCTTGCGCATGACTTATGTTTGGCATTAAGTTGCTTTCCGTAAGTGGTGCGCAACACTGCCGCCACCCCTGAGTACGCAGCTCACGGGTGGTGTTTGCGCACCTACATCCTCGACACGGAAAAGCGCTTGGTAGCTGGTGAACGCTGCGCCGTTCATTGACAGCGTTTGTCTTTAAGTTGCTGTAGCTATTTTTGAAGCGCTTTTTAACTGGTGATAAGGCATGGAAGAACAAAAAAACTGCGCTTGGCCCTGGTTGGTGCGCTGGTAGTTATTTTAGTGTTGGTTGGAGCTTTAGTTTGGGCTTTAACTGACGACGACGCCGTTAAGGCTGCTTCTGGGGCTGCAACTCCCGGCACTAGTGGTTCTAGCCAGGCGGGACCTAACCAGACAGGGTCTAACCAAGCAGGATCTAACCAGGCAGGGCGCAGCGATGCTAGTTCTGGAAGTACTTCTTCAACTGCAGGCAGTCAGGCCTCAGGCAACAACGGGAAAGTAAACACCTGGGGTTCAGTGTGTGGTCTGGCCGGCTCTGAACTTAAGCCTACGAGTCAGGTAAACATGCCAGCCATGCGCAGCAGCTGTTTGTTGATAGCACTTACTACTACTACAACAACCTGACCGGCCCAGGTAAGCGGGCTGATGGTGATGTGCCCACCTGCTACGCCCATAGCAGTGAGGGCGCCATTTTGGCTGCCGCTAATTTTCAGGCATTGGGGATTGGTCGTCACAAATTAGTTGATTTAGTTAAAGCAACTACCTATGAAGATGATAATCAAAAACGCCTGCTAGCTTCGGATCAAAATTCGGATAAAAATGGCACAACTGTACAAAATGTTGGTTACAGCATTCAGGTGATTGATGAAAATAATGTTGTTGTGCGTTTAGCCATACGTATCCCTCAGTACTCTGCCCTGGGTCAGAGCACCTTTACTCTAATTTGGGATAAAGGCGATTGGAAAATTAAGCTTGGCCCAGAGGGGCGGCCACTAGATATAACGGTAATTAGTTCTGTAGAAAATGCCGGCATGGTGCCCTGGGCAAACTAATACCAGCCTGCTTAGCACAAACGATCATCAGCAGGATTGTATCTGAAACATGGTGGGGGACTTTCTTTAGAAAGTCCCCCACCCCATTTCCCCACCCGCAACACCTTCACGGTTGACATATTTACGAGACTCATGCCCTCTGAGCCCAATAAATGTGATCATAGTCATCATAAGACAATTGCTTACGAGAAAAAGCCCTACGCAGCTCCCATCCAACTTCCCCCTCAGCCGGACCAGGAGCAACATCCCCCACAAGCGTTGCAGGTATATCAGTCAGACCAAAATCGTAATGGATCACGAGTCGAGTCAGTTCATCGAGAGTCAGGTTACCTTCACCATATTCTTTGATCATGCGGGTAACCGTGCATAGGCGCTCGAAACCAAGCTTTTCTAAAGCTTCAGGAACCTGTTCCTCCAACATTGCCTTTACAAGATCCCAGTCAATCTGGTCTTGCCAAGGTCGCCTGTAATCATAAAGGTGTTCTTGAGTACCCGTAAATTCCCAATCAAAGAAATCTAACAACAAGTACAGCTCTTCATCATCAACCTTGCAATAATAGTATTCATCTAAAATCTGACGTACCGTGCGCAACCGGTCCACACCAACCTTACGCACGGCCCCAGGCGCTAAACGCTTAATCGCTTCCTCAGCTACCTGCGGATCAATCGTTAGATCCTTAGTCGGATACTGTTCCACCTTAATCTTTTCCCTTCTACTCAAATACTTCTTTTAAATAGAATCAGAGCTTATTTAGACCTTCGAGCCCAATAAATGTGGTCATAGTCATCATAAGATAACTGCTTCTCAGAAAAAGCCCAACGCAATTCCTCACTAACCTGTCCCTCAGCTGGACCAGGAGCAATATCCCCTACAAGTGTTGTAGGTATATCAGTCAGACCGAACCTGTAGTTGACCGCTAACCTAGTTAATTCATCGAGAGTTAGGTTACCTTCACTATATTCTTTGATCATGCGGGTAACCGTGCATAGCCTGCTCGAAACCAAGCTTTTCTAAAGCTTCAGGGAACCTGTTCCTCTAACATTGCCTTTACAAGATCCCAGTCAATCTGGTCTTGCCAAGGACGCCTGTAATCATAAACATGTAAACGAGTTCCAGTCAAATTTCCCAATCAAAGAAATCTAACAACAAGTACAGCTCTTCATCATCAACCTTGCAATCAGAGTATTCATCTAAAATCTGACGTACCGTGCGCAACCGGTCCACACCAACCTTACGCACAGCCCCAGGCGCTAAACGCCTAATCGCTTCCTCAGCTACCTGCGGATCAATCGTTAGATCCTTAGTCGGATACTGTTCCATCTTAATCTTTTCCCTTCTAATCAAATACTTCTTTATATATAAATAGAATCAGAGCTTATTTAGACCCTTTTGAGCCCAATAAATGTGGTCATAGTCATCATAAGATAACTGCTTCTCAGAAAAAGCCCAACGCAATTCCTCACTAACCTGTCCCTCAGCTGGACCAGGAGCAATATCCCCTACAAGTGTTGTAGGTATATCAGTCAGACCGAACCTATAGTTGACCGCTAACCTAGTTAGTTCATCGAGAGTTAGGTTACCTTCACCATATTCTTTGATCATGCGGGTAACCGTGCGAAGCCTGTCGAAACCAAGCTTTTCTAAAGCTTCAGGGACCTGTTCCTCTAGCATTGTCTTTACAAGATCCCAGTCGATCTGGTCTTGCCAAGGGACGCCTGTAATCATAAACATGTACTGAGTTCCAGTCATTTCCCAATCAAAGAAATCTAACAACAAGTACAGCTCTTCATCATCAACCTTGCAATCAGAGTATTCATCTAAGATCTGACGTACCGTGCGCAACCGGTCCACACCAACCTTACGCACGGCCCCAGGCGCTAAACGCTTAATCGCTTCCTCAGCTACCTGCGGATCAATCGTTAGATCCTTAGTCGGATACTGTTCCATTTTGTTCTCCTCTCAAATTCAATGCACCCAAAAGCCAATTAGGGCGCACAAACTCCACCTACTCAGCTAATTAGCGAGCAGGAAACCTAAATAAATCAATGTTTCCGTCATAAGGGCAGCGCCAATACAGGCACAGCACTAATTTGCTGCCCTTACAAAAATTGTGGTCAGTTGCAGCGTTATCGACATTGACTCAGCTGCTTGTTGTTAGGGGCCTTGAAGTATTAGCCCCTCAATCACTATGTTAACCCCAATGCGCCTATATGGCCAGCATTTTTAGTTTGGAAAATTTCCAAGTATCTAGCTATCAAAATTTACCCGCCCCTAGACACTCGAACACGGGCACAGCAGAGCCGGCAAGGGGGCAGCTTAGCTGCTCCCTTGCCGGGGCCAGCCTTGGCTAACAAGGTTTAATTGGTGTTGCCCTGATAGCCGCGCTTAAAGGCCAAGATCCACTCGGGCCAGTCCAAGCGCTTGTGTTGCCAGCGCGCGTAGATCTCTCCGACCAACCAACACACGGTGCCAACCAGCCAAATGATCATCAGTTGTGGCCGGGTGTTCCACACCTCCCGGGCAGCGAAAAACAGGAACAGGCTCAAAACCAGCGGCCCGCCCGTGCGCATCCTCGTAAATAACCGTTCCATCATGTTCACCTCTAGACACCTGCTTTGTCTGCGGCTACAGAACACTGGCGCAGCCAAGGCAGTAGGGATGGGTGTATGCACAACCACTATGTAGCCGCGCACACATTCATTAAACACCCCACGCATGACGTCGCGCCACAGAAAATTTGTCAACATTTAAACGGCGTGTGCCCCAAGGCCAAGCCTTGGGGCACACCACCAAACAAAATCACCAACTAGCCTCGCCAGCTACTGCACAAACGTGCACCGCTGCGCAGCGCCCACGAAGCAGCTAAACCCAGACCAGCCAAGCTGCGCCGTCGTCGTAGGCGAAAACTAGATACTAAAACGCAACTTACACGTGCGGCTGACGCTGCGCCCACACCACCGGCTCTACGCGGTGACCGGTGTAGAAGGGGGTATCTACGCGCACGTGCAAACGCGCCTCGGTGTAACGCTGGGCGTGCATAACCCCCTCAAGGCGATCAAGGCCGTCAGCCTCAAAAGCCAGCACCCACTCATAGTCGCTCATACCGAAAAGCGCTCAAAGTCGAGCCCTTAACATCGGGGTACTGAGCGAAAACCATTACGGCCGTGATCAGCCATAATGCGTGAACGCTCAGCCGCATCGAGCAGATACCAGTCATAGGAGCGCACGAAGGGGTACACCATAATCCACTCGCGCGGCACCACGCCCCCAAAGCAGGCGGGAATGTGGCGGCGATTGAACTCGGCCGGAGTGTGCAGACCCATGCAGCTCCACACCGGCTCCAGGTAACGCCCCAGCGCACTGGCGCGCAGACGCTGGTAGGCATCCTGTAGCGCCTTGGGGTCGTCGTTAAGCCACCAAATCAGCAGGTCAGCCCCAGCACGAAAACCGGCCAGGTCATACCAGCCGCGCGTGGAGGCGCCTGAGCCGGCCACATACTGCACCGACTCGTTCACCAGGGCCTCACGGACGGCGTCGTCGGCAGGTAGCGGGGTGGCCAGCTTCCAAACCGTGTACAGGGCGTAGTGCTGCTTGTTGTTTACCTCGTCAAAGTCCACGGTGGCGACGTCGCGCGGATCGTGGCGGCTGACAGTGTCTGGATGCCCATGCGGGTGGGTTTTAGCCATAGCTTTCTCCTTTGGCTGTGTGGTTACCTTAGGGTCTTTAGGGTCCTGTGCCTGGCCCGGGTGGCAGTTTTTAGTCTCGACGCCGTGGCTCGCCTCAGCCGGGCAAGCGGCGGCCTGGTTACGGTTTTGCGTCTCTGCAGCCAGTTTGGCCAGGTATTTCTTGCCAACCTTGGGGTGGCCCTGCGGCAAGGGCAGCACCTGCCCTTCCTTAACCAGCTTGTGGGCTTGCTTCTTGGTTAGCGGGCGGCCATCCCAATCCTTAGCGTTAGCACTGATTTGCGCTTTACGCTCTTTCTTGGCGGCTTTTTTGGCAGCTTTCTTAGCTTTTTTCTGGCTGCGCTCAAGCTCCTGCTCGGCGCTAAGCTCCTTAGCTTTCCCCATGTTCAACTCCTAAAACTGTTAAATGCGGACGCCGGGGCGAAACGGTCTGGGCCAGGGCGGGCCGGGGTGGCCCCGCTACGACAGCACTGCGGCGGACATACAGTATGGAACGGGCCAGTGCCGGTGGTGTTAACAATCTCGTAGCTTTCGCCACGGGCGTGCGCGGCGCGCTCCTCCATAATGTCCACCAGGGAGGACACAAACTCTGGGTCTTCGCTGACAGTGTCTGCGCGCTCATAGCCCAAGCCCAGTTCGGCGGCAGTTTGGGCGGCTTCCGTATCTAGATCGTAGACCACTTCCATATGGTCAGTGATGAAACCAATGGGAGCCACCACCACTGCCTGAATCTGGTCTCGGTCAAGCTGGGCCAGCACGTCATTAATGTCGCTTTCAAGCCACTTGGCGTGCGGCGGGCCAGAACGCGAGCAGTAAGCCAGATCCGCGTTCACCTGCTTAACTCCCAGCGCCCACTCCAAAGCTGGCTGTAAAGCCTCAATCAAAGCCTGGTGCTGGGCCACATAACTAATCTCGTTAGCCAGGCGGGGGAAACGCTCCAGCTCCTCAGCGCTAGGGGCACTACCGGCCTCCATAGCCAGCGGGATCGAGTGGGTTACATACAGAAGCTTGATTTGCTGCGGCTTAAAGCCCTGCTCAGCTAGCTTGGCGTAAGCCACCTGGATGGAACGTACCTGGGCGTTAAACATGCCGTCAGTGTTGTAGTAGGGACGCACCTTATCCACGGTCAAAACCCCGGGGGCGTAAGTGTCCTCTAACTCCACCAGGGCGGCTGCAATATCCTCACGGTACTGGCGGCACCCCGAGTAGGAAGCATAAGCAGAGGTGGGCAGGGCCAAGATGCGGCGCGCGCCGGCGTCGGCCAATTCCCGTAGGCCCTCACTAACGAAAGGATGCCAGTTACGGTTACCCCAACCCAAGGCAATGTCACAGCCGCGCTGATCCAGCTCACGCCGCAGGTGGCCCAGCAGGCGACGGTTGCATTCATTAATGGGTGAAACCCCGCCAAAAAGCTTATAGTGCTCACTTACCTGCAGCAGGCGTTCATCAGGCACGCCGCGCCCGCGCGTAGCGTTACGCATAAACGGCAGTACGTCCTCGGGCCCATTAGGTCCGCCGTAGGACAGCAGCATGATCGCGTCATAGGGCGCAAGTGAAGACATTTCTCTCCTTATTAGACACTGTCAAAGTGTCGCTTGGGCTAGCATCCATGCCTAACACTAGCTGCAAAGCCTCCAAGTATGCGTCCTGTTGTCCACTTTCGCCCGCTTTGCGGGCCATAACGGTGGGATTATGGATCAAACGTGCCGCCAAATGACGCAGTGCGCGGGTGGCGTCGTCGGCGCTAATGCACCCATCCACAGGGCGCAGCCGGGAGATCTCCTCCCCCACCACCTCATCCACATGGTCACGCAGGCGCCGCACCACTGGATCCATAGAGCGCGCCCCCAAGCTGCGCTCAAATACCTCCACTTCGCGGGCCACAATCTCGCGGGCCGCACGCACCTGTTCACCGTGCGCCTGGGGCACTGCGCGCTGCACGCTAAGCAGGTCAATGTAGCTGATGCCAGCTAGGTCAGCTACCGCCGCCTCCACGTCACGTTGCAACGCCAAATCCAAGATCACCAGTGGAGTTTTAACCCGCTGCACAATCTCGCGGGTGAGCACCGGGCTACCCAAGCCGCGACAGGTAACCACCAGGTCCGCCGCGTCAAGCGCCTGCGCCAGCCCCGCCTCATCAACCCAGCCGATGCCGCGTCCCCTGCGCAAACAGCTGGGCGCGCTCGGAGCGCGAATACACCCGCACATTAGTGGCCCCCAGCTCGCGCAGGGCCGTGACCGTGGCACCCGCATAGGCGCCGGTGCCCACCAGCACAACCTGGGCCTCTTTAAGCGGGCGCAGTTTGGCGTCCTGTAAAGCTTGGGTAGCCAAATCCAGGCCCACCGCCACCACTGAGCGGCCCGAAGAAGCCAAGCCGGTTTGCGTGGCCACCAACCGACTGGTGCGTGAGGCGTGCTCAAGGGCGCGCCCCAAATCGCAGCTAAGAGTGTCTTCCTCCCAGGCCGCATGGAAGGCACGGCGCAGCTGGCCAGCAATTTCGCGCTCCCCCACCACCATGGATTCCAGCCCGGCGGCGGTGGCAAATAGGTCTAGGTGGGCTTGGTGTCCGGCCAGGTGGCGCAAATGCACCTGCTCAAGGGGTAGTTCAGCGCAGTGAGCCAGCACCGCGCGCACGTCGTCGGCAACAGCGGGGGCTCCAGAACCGGCCGGGGCGGAACCCGGGCACGCGGAGCCAGCGCGGGCGGCGTCGGAGCCAGACTGACCAGAGCCAGCCAGCCTACTTGGGGCGTCAACCAGGATTGCCAGGCGGTTGCAGGTACGCACCACCACGGCGCCGCGCAGGTAGGGCAGCGCGCGCATGAGTTTGGGGCCCAGGTTGTCTACCCGACTGAGTCGGGCAACCTCATCCAGGCTTTGATAACGATGATCGGCGGAGAGTAGATGAATAGTCACAGCGAGTGCTATTCAAGCACCTATCGGCCCGCCACACACAGTTATCTCGCGATTTGCGCAAAACTATTTTTATGCCACCACGACAGTTAACTCTAGAGCGTCGGTTTTCCCTGCAACCGCAAGGTTTTTTAAGTGTCGAAGTGTCATTTTAAATAAATAAAGACGCGGCGTCATAAAAGCGGTTAGGTAAGCATAACTGCCACTAATGCGGTATTTGAAAACGTGAATATTATTTAAATTATCTATGGCTAGAATTAATAAACGATGAATGCTTTGCCGCCACCCCACTCGCCCCAGCCCGCCCTCTTGGCTGCACTTAATGGGCAACGCCCCGCCCGCACCCCGGTGTGGTTTATGCGCCAGGCCGGGACGCTCTCTGCCTGAGTATCGCCAGCTGCGCGCCCAGGTGAATCTACCCATGCTTGAGGCTTGCCTGAAATCCGCAGGTGGTTGCGCAGGCAACGCTTCAGCCGGTGCGCCGTCACGGGGTGGATGCGGCTATTTTCTTCTCAGACATCATGGTGCCACTGCGCCTGGCAGGGGTGGATGTGGAGATTAAACCGCAGGTGGGGCCGGTTTTATCGGCTCCAATCCGCACGCGCGACGACGTTGAGCGCCTACTTGGGTGCGGTTTTGGCCAGGGCACTTGGGCCAGTCACGACGGCGCCACTCACCAGGGCGCTGAGGGCGTGGCCGCCCTGCGTGAGGCTATTGCCCTGATTTTGACCGAGCTAGGCACGCCCGCGCAGGCGCCGAAACCAGGGGCGCTGCAGCAAGGGGCGCCAGCCGCTAGCAAAGGCGCAGACAAAAACGCAGGCATGCAGCCCGCCCAGGCGCAACTGGCCCCCGCAGCGCAACCGGCAGCATCGACGCCGGCAACCATGCCCCAGGCGTCACAGCAAGCTCAGGCACAACCGGCGGGCTGGACCCCGCTGATTGGCTTTGGGGGCGCGCCTTTCACTCTGGCCGCTTATCTGGTTGAGGGTAAACCCAGCCGCGACCACCTGGCCGCGCGCTCTCTAATGCACGCCGACCCGCCCACTTGGGACCTGCTAATGCGCTGGTGCGCGCAGGTCACGGGTGATTTCATAGCGCTGCAAATTAGCTGTGGCGCCTCGGCGGCGCAGCTGTTTGACTCTTGGGCCGGTTCACTCAGCCCCACCGACTACCGCGAGCGCGTGGCCCCATACTCGGCTCTAGCTATTGCGCGGGCCCGCGAGGCGATCAGCCCAACTACCGGCAAAGCGGCGCCGCTGATTCACTTTGCTACTGGTAGCGCGCGCCTGTTGCCGCAGATGCTGGCGGCGGGGGCGCAGGCTGTGGGGGTTGATGACCGCACTGAGTTGGATTGGGCGATTGACCAGCTTGGGGGCAGCTGCCCAGTGCAGGGCAATTTGAACCCAGCTTTGCTCACAGCGCCATGGCCGGTGATTGAGCAGGCCATTGTTGAGTGTTTACGCGCGGGGCGCCAGGCGCCGGGGCATGTGTTTAACCTGGGGCACGGGGTGCCGCCAACTACTGACCCAGCTGTGTTAACGCGAATCGTCGAATTTGTTCATAAGGAAAGCTTATGAATCTGGATGCTAAAAACAGTTCCGCCCCGGCCACTCCGGTCGTTTCTCACCCCAAACCCGCTTAGTGACCTGCCCGATGAGGTAGATGCCCTGGTGATTGGCGGCGGGATCGCCGGCCTGTCTGCCGCCTGGCAGCTAAGCCAGGATGGGCTCAAGCCACTGCTGGTGGAGGCGCGCGGCTATCTGGGCGGACTGATTGCCCCCGGTTACATTGGCCCGGTCCAGGTGGATTTGGGCGCTGAGACTTTCGTTCCGCGCGGGGTGGAAACCGCCCAGATGGTGGCCGCTTTGGGGCTGGAGGCACTGGCCCCTAGCGGCGACGGCGCACGCCTGTTTTTACCTCCCAACCGCGCCAATGGTGAGAGTCGCTGGCGTCTGTGGCGGTTCTTGCGTGACGCCTACCTGGGCATTCCCTGCCGATCCGAGCGCGGACGACGTCGTCGCTGTTTTGGGCGCTAAGGCTGCGCAACGTGCCGCCCAAGACCGCCACCTGGGCAGTGAGGTGGGCCAGGGCGCTGAGGGCGAGACTTTGGCGGGGTTTGTGGCCGCGCGCATGGGGCAGGCGGTGGTTGATCGTCTGGTGCGCCCGATAGTTGCCGGCATTTACACGTGCGATCCCGGCCGATCTGGCCACTGACACGGTTACGCCGGGGCTGCGTCAGGCTACTCGCGAGCATGGCTGCCTGGCTGATGCGGTGGCTTTCCTGTTGGCGCGTTCGCGTAAAGCTACTGGTGGGCGCAGTGTTGATAAGTGCGTTCGCGGTGGCATGTTCCAGCTGACTGCGGCTTTGAGTCAGGCCATCACGACGGCGGGAGGCACTGTGCTCACTCGCGTTGGGGCCCAGCAGCTCATTGCTCCCGACGCCGCCTCCCACGGCGCAACGCTGACACTGCGCCAACGCGGCGCCACTACCTGCGGCGCTAGTGGCGCCAGCAACGCGGCTTCCCACGACGCCAGCGACAGCGTCGGCTACTGGCAGGTGGTGCTGGCCCCCACCAAAGCCGGGCCCGACTCCTTCGAGCGAGCCGGTCCCTGCCGGCGCGCCGCGTACTTTGCGCACTAAGCGCCTGGTGGTGGCTTGTTCGGCGCGCCCAGCCTTGCGGCTGCTGGCCAGCGCAAACTTGGCGGCCTTAGACACTGACATCACTATCCCGGTGGGCGCGCCCATTGCGCGCTACTCACTGCTGGTTGATAGCCCTGAGCTGGACGCCGCCCCGGTGGGTCAGGGCCTGCTGGTGGCTCCCGGCGTCGCCCGCAAGCTGCGCCGACACCCAGGCCAAGTCAGACCAGTCCACCCCCGACACCCAGCCCGGCGCCGTCGAGCCCAGCAACCAGGGAAGCCCAACCCGGCGCCGTCGAGAGCCCCGTGGGAGCCAAGGCCCTGTCGCATTTAAACGTTAAAGTGGCCCTGGATCGCCCAGGCTTTGGCGCCGCACCAGCATTTATTGCGCCTGTCGTATGGGCGTTTGGGGCAAAGTGAGCCGCAGGTAAGCCTGGAGCAAGCCCTAGCTGACGTGCAGGTTTTGACGGGCGTAACTATCCACCCCGAGCAGGTAAGCGAGCACAAGCTGGTGCGTTGGAATGGCACTTTGCCGCCGCTGCCGCCCAGCTACCGCGCGCGCATTGCGGCTTTTATGAGCCAGGTTGAAAACATTGAGGGTTTGGCGGTTACTGGCGCCTGGGTTGGTGGCACGGGCGTAAATGCGGTGGTCGCTCACGCGCGCACGAACGCCAGGCGCCTACAGCGCTCATAGCGCCACAGTCCGCATAGCACTACAAATATATAGGAACTTCTTATGAGTGAAAAGGTTGTGCGTCTGGGGACGCGCGGGATCGGCTTTGGCTTTAGCCCAGTCGGGCATGGTGGCGCGCATGTTGGAAACTGCCGCCGCCACCCAGGGATCTGGATTGGCGCGTGGAGCTGGTTACTGTGCGAACTCAGGGCGACACTTCGCGCGCGGCGCTAAGCCAGCTTGGGGGCGTTGGGGTGTTTGCTGCCCAGCTGCGCACTCACCTGCTTGAGGGGCAGGTGGATTTGGCGGTGCACTCGTTTAAGGATCTGCCCACCGCCCCGGTTGCAGGGGCTGCGCATTGCTGCCACCCCGCGCCGCGCCGATCCGCGTGACGCCCTGGTGGCCTCGAACGGCATGAGCCTGGCGCAGCTGCCTAGTGGGGCGAGTGTGGGTACCGGCTCGCCTCGGCGCGTGGCCCAGCTGAAAGGCTTTGCGCCCCGACATTAAGACCGTGGATTTGCGGGGTAACGTGCCCACGCGACTGGGGCGCGTGCGCGGGTTCAGGTTACCGCCGACGCTGGCACATCCCCCCAGGCTCTTGGCACCGGCGCTGATTTGGACGCCGTGGTGCTGGCTTGCGCTGGATTGGAGCGGCTGGGTTTGGCTGAGCACATAAGCGAGGCTTTCAACCCCGAGCAGATGCTGCCGGCGCCGTCGCAGGGTGTGCTGGCTATTGAGACCGCCCAGGAGCTTGACCCCCAGTTGGAGGCGGTGATCGCCCAGGTGAACGATCCGGCTTCACACCTGGCTGCGGTGGCTGAGCGTGCGGTGATGTCTACTTTGCAGGCTGGGTGCGCAGCCCCCGTGGGCACTTACGCCTACCTGGTGCATGCCGGCTTTGATTATGAGCTGCACTTAGAGGCCGGGGTGTTTGCTCTCGACGGCGCCGCTAGCGTGCGTAGTCGCCAGGCCGTGACGCTTGGGGGCGTGGACCTAACCAAGGCTTGCCACCTGCAAAAAGCGGCGGAGTTGGGTCAGCGCGCCGCCCAGGATTTGTTGGCGCAAGGCGCCGGGCAGGTAGCGGATTTGCAGGCTGTTAAGGAGCGTGGCTAAGGGACGCGCCAGGGCAACAACTAAGCGCGCAGCAAGGTGACAACTAAGGTTTTACGATCGGATTTAGAGGTAGATGGTTATGGTTGTTTCACGTGAAACACTCGCCGGTTTACGGGTGGCTTTGCCGCGCCTAAAGTCCGACGACGCCATTGCGGCAGCCCTTAAAACTGCCGGCGCCCAGGTGGATACTTTCGCGCTAACCCAAACTATTCCCATTGAATCTGAGCAGTTAGAACAGATGCGCCAAAGGCTTGCATCTGGCTATTACGCCTGGGTGGTGCTGTCTTCCTGGCGAGCAGCACAGGCCGTGCTGACGCAGCTAAATACGCTTGCACTAGCACCCACCTCAGCCCCCACGCCACACTCACCCGCCTCAGCCCCCACGCCACACTCACCCACCCTCACATTGAGCTCATTTGCACTAGCCTCGGAAGCTGCGACTCGCGAGAGTTCCGCTAAACAGAGCCTTGGCCGCGCCAACCAAGCAGATTCCATTCAACAGGCAGATTCCATTCAAGGAACCACGCACTTGGCAGTAGTTGGCCAGTCCACTGCCGAGTGGGTAAACAGCCACTGCGCACTTAAGCCCACCCTGGTGGGTGCGGGTAGCGCCGCCAAGCTACTGGAAGTTTTCCCAACGCCGCCCGCCGGCCCGGCCACGCCACAGCAACCCACTGCCACCACGGCAGCAGCCTCCACGGCGACTACACCCACCATCTGCCTGCCTCAGTCGCAGCTAGCCGCCCCCACGCTAGCCCAGGGACTTAGCCAGCTTGGCTGGCAGGTGGACGCCGTTGCAACCTACACCACCGCCCCCCTCACCCAGCTACCAGCCCACCTCAAAGACCCAGTGGCAAGCCGGGGCGTGGGACGCCGTCGTCGTTACTGCAGGCTCTAGCGCCCAAGCCCTGCTGCAACTGCTGGGACCCCCACCTGAGAAAACCGCAGTGGTCAGCATCGGCAAAGTCCACCAGCGCACGCTGCCGCGAACTGGGCCTGCGCGTGGACGCCACCGCCGCCACGCCGCGAGCCGAACACATCACCCAAGCCATAATTAACCTATTTAAAGCAAAGGATTTTTCATGACCACCATCCCCCAAAGCGCCCTGGACCTGCTAGCCAGCCACGGCGTCGCGCCGGCCCCCATTCCCACGCTGCGCCCGCGCCGCCTACGCTCCACCCCGGCCATGCGCGCCCTGGTCAGCCAGCACCGCATCGACCCGGCCAAACTGATCCTGCCGGTGTTCGTGCGCGAGGATATTAGCGAGCCGCAAGCCATTAGCGCCATGCCCGGCGTCTACCAGCACACCCTGGACTCGCTGCGACGCGAGGCGGTGGCCTGCGCCGAAGCCGGTGTGGGCTCAATTGACCTATTCGGCGTGCCCGCAGTGCGCGACGAAGTAGGCAGCCAGGCCTGGGCCAGTGAAGGCATTTTGAACCAGGGTATCGCTGCTGTGCGTGAAGAGGTAGGCGACGCCGTGGTGGTTTGCGCCGACACCTGCCTGATGAGTTCACCAGCCACGGCCACTGCGGGACTGCTAGACGAGCGCGGCGGCGTCGACAATGACGCAACCTTGCCGCTCTACCAGGCCATGGCCGTCAGCCAGGCCGAAGCCGGCGCCCACATGGTCTCCCCCTCAGGCATGATGGATGGGCAGGTAGCCGCCATTCGCCAGGCCCTAGACGCCTCCGGTCACGCCGACGTGGCAATCCTGGCTTACTCGGCCAAATACGCCTCCGCCTACTTTGGGCCCTTCCGTGAGGCCGTGGGCTCCACCCTCAAGGGCGACCGGCGCACCTACCAGCAAGACCCCGCCAACCGTCGCGAAGGCCTGTATGAGGCACTGCTCGACGCCGCCGAGGGGGCTGACATGGTGATGGTTAAGCCCGCCGGCCCCTACCTGGATGTGCTTAGTGATGTGGCCGCAGCCAGCGACATTCCGGTGGCGGCCTACCAGGTCTCCGGGGAATTCGCCATGGTTGAGGCGGCCGCAGCCAACGGCTGGATTGACCGCGAGCGCGTGATCCTTGAAAGCGTGCTGGGCATTTTCCGCGCCGGCGCCGATACGGTACTTACCTACTGGGCTCGCGAAATCGCCCAGATGCTGCGATAAGCCACGATCCCAGAAGCTGCGGCAGCCCAGGCACACCACCCCGGCGGCACCCGGCACACCCCGGGTGCACCATCCCGGCTGCCGCAACGCCGCAACGCCGCAGGAAAAACAGAGCAAACGCTGCGATAGGACTTAATTATGAATTTAAATGAACGCTTATTTACCCAGGCCAAGGGGATTATTCCGGGTGGTGTTGACTCGCCGGTACGCGCTTTTGGGGGCGTGGGCGGCACCCCGCGTTTCATCAGCGCCGCTAAAGGGGCCTACGTTACCGACGCCGACGGGCGCGACTATGTGGACCTGGTGGGCTCCTGGGGCCCGGCCCTGCTAGGCCACGCCCACCCGCAAGTGGTGGCCGCCGTGCAGGAGGCCGCCGCGCGCGGGCTATCCTTTGGCGCCCCCACCCAGAGCGAAACCCTGCTGGCCCAAAAGGTGCGCGAACGCGTGCCGTTTGTGGAGCGGGTACGTTTTCGTTTCCACCGGCACCGAAGCCACCATGACCGCGATCCGCCTGGCGCGCGGTGCCACCGGGCGCGAGCTGATCATTAAATTTCGCCGGCAACTACCACGGTCACAGCGACGGGTCTACTGGCTGCGGCTGGCTCCGGCGTGGCCACGGGCGGCCTGCCCGGCAGTGCGGGCGTGCCCGCAGCGATTACCGCCTGCACCATCGTGTTGCCCTACAACGACTTTGAGGCGCTAGAAGCCTGCTTCGCCGAACGCGGTCAGGAAATCGCGGGCGTTATTTTCGAAGGCGCCCCCGCCAATATGGGTAGCGTGCCCCCACTGATCCGGCTGGAATGAGCGCATCCGTTCCCTATGCACCCGCTACGGTGCGGTAATGATTTTGGATGAGGTACTCACAGGTTTTAGGGTCAGCTCTGCCGGCTGGTGGGGTTTGGAGGCTGTGGCCGGCTGGCAAGAGCACGACGGCGCCACCCCCGCCACCGCGCTAAGTGCTGAGCTAACCACCCCTGCTGCCCTGGCGCAGCTAGGCGCAGCCGGGACTATCGGCGCAGGCGGAACCGCCGGCTCAGAAGCCACTAAAGCGGCTGTGCCCGACGCCGTCGCCGCAGCTGAGCCCAGCGCCGTCGCCACCCCCAAATGGGTGCCTGACCTGGTGACCTTCGGCAAGGTCGTGGGCGGAGGGATGCCACTAGCCGCCGTGGCCGGGCGCGCCGACATCATGGACCTACTGGCGCCGCTGGGGCCGGTGTACCAGGCGGGCACGCTCTCAGGTAACCCGCTAGCCACCGCCGCTGGCCTAGCCACGCTGCAGCTGGCCGACGTCGACGTTTACAACGCCGTCAACGCTAACGCCCAGGCTGTGGGTGAGATTGTGGGCCAGGCACTCACCCAGGCCGGGGTGGCGCACCGCGTGCAGCGTACCGGCTCGCTGATGTCCATCATGTTTGGCCCACAGGCAGCCCGCGACGGCGTCTACAACTACGACCAGGCGCGCCAGCAGGAAACCTGGCGTTACGCGCCCTTCTTCCACACCTTCCTGGAGGCGGGGGTGGCATTGCCGCCGTCGATCTTTGAAGTGTGGTTCCTATCCGCAGCTCACGGCGAGGCCGAGCTGGAAAAGATCGCTAGTGCTGCCCCGCGCGCTGCCGCAGCAGCCGCTGCAGCCCCAAGCACCAGCCCAGTAACCAGCGCACCAAACGCCAGGCCGAACACGCCCGAGCAGGCCGTCTCCACGCACCACTTGACCACGCCGCTTAACGAGTCGCCCAGACCCTGGGCGGCGTGGGTGGCGGCGTGGGCGGCGTGCTCCACCAGGTGATGCAGGGCGCTCACACCCAGGTTGTTGAGAGCGTCAATCACAATGTGACCACCCACCCAGAGCATGGCCACGGTGCCAACCACCTCGATCACACGGAAAACGCGCGGCATAGTTTTGACGATGGCACGCCCCAGTTTCTCCTGGCCGCGACGCACCAGGGCCAAGCCCAGGTCATCCATTTTCACCAGCAGCGCCACCAGGCCGTAGACGAAGAACGTCATGATGAAGCCCACCACCACCATGATGGCGACTTTGCTCAGGTTGTCATTGGTGTGCAGGCCCTGCCAAAGACACCAGCATGATCTCAGTGGAAAGAATCAGGTCTGTGCGCACCGCCGAGCTGACAATGGCTTTTTTTCTACTGCGGCCGGATCTGCGGACTTTGTCACTGGCGCCGTGGGAGTCCTCATGTTCCTTGATAACCCCCCAGGCGCTAAGCACTTTCTCTGCGCCCTCAAAACACAGGTAAGTGCCTCCCACTAGCAGCAAAAATAGGCAGCGACCAGGGTGCCAGCCAGGTCAGCAATAAGGCCACCGGCAAAATAATGCCCAGCTTGTTGATCAGTGAGCCGCGCGCGATGCGTTTAATAACTGGCAGTTCGCGTTCAGGCTTGATGCCCCTGCACGTATTGGGGAGTCACGGCAGTATCGTCGATAACCACCCCTGATTGCCTTGCTAGATGCTTTGGTTGCGGCTCCCGCCACGTCATCAACCGAGGCGGCGGCGGCTTTAGCCAGGGCGGCAATGTCGTCAAGAAGGGCGACTAGACCGATACTCAAGTGACTCCTAAAACTGGTGTTGCATTCAGTGTTAGTTAATATCCAAACTGATTTTTGTCTCTCATGACAAGCACAGGCAGGCATGCAGACAAACAGGCAGTACAAATACAGGCATGCAGACAAATACAGGCAAAATCATCCCTTCCCTATGATTTTTTTCCATGGGGTTTTATAGGGAACGGACGAAATCTGCGTATCTGTAAACCATATCTGCGCGTCTAGCCATGTATGCCTGGAAACTACGTATGCTTGGTTGACCAGAGACATGGCCAGGCAAAGGGGGCCTCTAGCCGGTCAGGGTTAGCAAAATGGGCACATGCCTGCAGAGTTCGGCGTCGTAGAACTATGCGGCCAGTGAGATCGCAACCAGCCAGGCCGGCGGTAACCAGCCAGGCCGGCGTCGTCGGTACCGTCGGCGTCGACGTTAGAAGACCTATGAGGTTGAGCCAAAAACCAGGCTACTCAGGTGGACATGCAACATACATGCCTTGAGCCGCATAGGTATACACAATGTGAGCATGCGCCGCGTAAGCGCCATGCAAATACTGACATTTTGTCCGTTCCCTATAAAACCCCATGAATTTTTTATAGGGAAGAGATGATTTTGCCTGTATTTGTACTGCATGCATTTTCTGCCTGCAGACATATTTTACCTGCAGACATATTTTGCCTGCATTTGTATATCAGCCCAGGACCTTGGTGGACTCCACTGCCTCACTGTTAGCCTGGTTGCGCCGAGCCAGAATTGGCCGCAACACCAAACCAATTATTAATGCCGGAATTACAAATAACAGCAAATGACCAATATGCCCCAAATATTCATTGCCGCTATACCCAGCCACTCCGCAGCGCAGCGCATCAATTACCGGCTTTGCAGGTAAATATGGGCTTAGTTCAGATAGGAATCCTGGCAAAATAGCCAGCGGGAAAGACCCACCCGCACCGGAAACCTGCATCACTAAAAACAGAATACTAATCGCTTTGCCAACGTTTCCAAACGCGGCCACAAACGAATAATTAATCAGCGAAAACACTATTGCCGTAAGCCATGCGGTTATCATAAATAGCCATGGATGCACCGATTGCACATCCAAAAACAGCAATAAACCGCCAGCCACTAAAGTCGCTTGCGCCAAACCAATTGTGGCAAAAATACCCCAACGCCCAAAAAATACTTGCGAAGGCCGTAATTTAGACACATTAGAAACCGGCTGTGCGCGCACCACCACACCAATTAGCATGGTGCCCATCCACATCGCCACGGTTGCGTAAAGTGGCGCCATGGAGGAACCGAAATTTTCCACCGCGTAAATCGGGTGGCGCTCCACCACGGCCGGCGTGGTCAGGGCTTGGGCCAGGCGTTGGGGGTCGTCGCCAATAATTTTTGCACCTGCGCCAAGTCGCCACTATCAATCGCCCCGCGCAGCTTTTTCAGACAGTGTCTTCATCTGAGCCCCGGCAGCGCTGAGATCTTTAGCGGCGCCGTCGAGGTTAGTTTTCATCTGTGCCAGCTTTGGCCTGTAGCGAGCCCGCCCCGCTGCCTCCCAGTGAGGTGGAAACCGACTCGCGCACCTGCCCCAAACCGTCGGAGACCTGCGCCAAATCTGCGGCCAGCTGGTTAGCTTGGGGCGCGATGTTGGTGTCAACCGTGGTTTTGAGGCCACTTAGCTCGGTTTTTGGCCTGGTCAATCAGGTTTTTTTCGCCTCGGTAATGGAGGCCTGCGAGTCACCGGATTTATTGGAAATCTGCGTGGCCGCCGACTGCAGCGACGTAGCCGCGCTGTTGAGCCTGCTGATAATCCCATCGAGGCTGGTCAGCACCCCTTGTGCGCGGGTAGGGTCGGGCAGCTGAGCGATCAGCGTGGCCAGGTTGTCGCGCACCTTTCTGGTAGTTGGTGGCCTGCGCCTGCAACCCACTGGCCTGCTGGTTTAGGCTGGTCACGACGGCGGAGACGGACTGCCCGGAGGAGGTGCTCACCTGGTCTGCGGCGGCATTGACTGAATTTAATGCCGTGGTGGAGGCGTTAAAGGCCCCCTGCAAGGCTTGGTTTGCATTGGCGACGGCGCTCTTGATGTTCCCGGTTTCGGTTGCCACCTGCCCTAGCTGGGTGCGTAGCTGCTGGGCGTCTTTGGACCCCTGCCCCACCAGACTGACGGAGCTGGTCACCAGCCCATTGGCGCCGTCGACCAAGCCACCATAGGAAGTGAGCAGGTTAGCGGCACTATCGAAGCGGGTAGACAGTGTCTCCACGCGCCCCACCACAGTATTTAAAGCGTTGGTAGCCTCGGGGGTAGACAGCTGAGTGGACACTGTCTGGGTTAGGTTTAGCACCACCTCCCCCACAGTTTTGGTGAACACCGTGTTCACCTGAGTGGAAACCGCCTGCGCCCCGGCCCCGGCGATCTTGGGGGCAATACCGTTGCGTTTTTCGTTGATGTAGTAGTTCAACTGCGTGCTTTGGGCGCTGGAGGAGAAGAAACTGAGCATATTTTTGCTAAAGCCCTCGGGAATCACGATGGCCGCATAATATTTACCCGATTTAGTGCCCTCCAGCGCCTGCGCGGGCGTGGTCACCTCCCAATTGAGCTGCTTGTTGGCACGCAGCGCGGAAACCACCTGCTCGCCCGCATTAACTTTCATCGGAACCAGGTCGCTTTTGTAGCCAGTATCAGCATTGGCGACGGCGACTGTCAGGTTGCGCGTGTTGCCAAACGGGTTCCAGGAGGCAGCCACGTTAAACCAGGCGAACACCGCCGGAATTACCACTAGCCCGAGGATAATCACCATGCTGATCACGTTGATGCGGGCGCGGCGTAGATCGTCGCGATATAGCTGCCAGGCCCCCGCAAGTGGCTTGGCCTGGGCTTTTCGGCTGGTCCGGGTTTGGGGGGCCGTGCGAGTTAGGACGTCAGCCTCGGTTTGGGTGGCCGTGCGGGTTGGGACGGCGGCGCGAGCCCGATCCCCACCATCATGCTTGACACTGTCAGGCGCCTTAGCTCCAGAGCGCCGGGCCGACGCCGCACTGCGCTTTTCGTCTGCGTGCTTCATCGACCTTCTCCTTCGTCTACAACCGGAATTTGTGCGGTTTCAGCCTGGCTGCGCCCTAGCGCATCGTCAGGCACCTGTCGACCACTTTCGCCAGCCTTTGCCGAGCCGGCTTGACTGCGCCCCGCCGCCGCAGCAGCGTCGGCACTTTCCACACCGGCGGCGTCGACACTAATTTCAGCTAACGCAAGCCGCGAGCGAGAGCGCCCCTGGCGCCGTCGCCCCATATGTCCATGCAGCATGGCCTTGATTTCGCCGTCACCCATTTCCAGCAAAGCCGCCTGACGCTCCAGGCGGTCGCGGCGGTACTCCATATAAACCAGGAAGCCAATCATGGCAACCAACCACACCATCCACACCGCCACATAAGTGATCCTCTGGTTGGTAGTGCTAAAACTACTGGTCAGGGCGGTAACCGCTGGCACCACCACACCCAGCACAATCGCCGCCACGCGCATACGCGGATACAGCCGTTCAAAGCGGCGGCGCTGGTAGTCGGTTTCCCAGCGGTAATCTTCGCGGTCGGCCAGGGCATGCAGGATCTGGGTGGTGCGCCAACGCCGTGAATCGCGAGTCTCCTCAGCGTTAAACAGGCCTCCCTCAGCAATGGCCGCAGCGGTCAGGCGGTTGATGTTAACCAAGAAGGGCCGTAGCCCAATCCCCACGGCAAAAGACCCGGCCGCCATCAGCGCCAAAACTCCCAGGTCAGACAGGAAATGGTGAGCATAGAAGCCACCAATAACCTCTCGCACAGCTGCCACCCCATATTTAAAGGGCAGCACCGGGTAAACCCAGCCAAAGAAACTAGGCACCATTTCAATTGGGTATAGACCGGAAGAGCCAGGAATCTGTAAAATTACCATAACAACACAAAGACCCTTACCAATATGTTGGAAGGATGCACTGAGCGCATAGATAATAGACAGATAAGCCCAACCAATAAGGATTGTTGCCAGGTAGAACAGCACCACACTTTCGTGCTGCACACCTAGGATCAGGTCGCCGGTGGTGACCACAATGGCTTGCACTGCACTAATTGCGGCCATTAACAGCCAGCGACCCATATACGCCTGCGTATGCGTGATGGCCCCGATTCCCTCGCTGTCTACGTTCAGCTTAATCAGGACCACCAGCATAAACGCACCCACCCATAAGGTCAGGTTGGTGAACACCGGGGCCATAGCCGAGCCGTAGTTAGCCACCGGGTAAACCTTGTGAGTGCTTAGCAGCGTGGGTGAAAGCATGAAGTTAGCAACCTTGTCTGCGCTCACGTCCAGCTTATCGGTGAGCTGACGCAAGGCTGAGGTGCCACTGATTGCCCCCAGGTCGGCGCGGGTGGATTCCAGATCGCTTTGTAGCTGCGTCAAAGTGGTGGCGCTTTGGTTCAGGGCACTTTGCGTGGCGGCCAGGTTTTTGTCCAGCTGGGTGAGCATGGATTTTAGCTGCGTGATCTGCTGGTTTTGGTTGCTGATAGTGACTGCCAGCGTGCCCGAAAGGCGGTCCATGTTGTACAGCGAGCTACTGACCTGCGGCAGTGAAGAGGAAAAAACACTTTCTCGCGCGGAACTAAAGGCGGTGGTGGAGGTGTTAGCCGCAGTGTTTAGTGCGCTGGCGGCGTCGCTAAGCGAGGTGGAGGTGGCCGAAATTGAGCTGCCCACTGTGCGCAGATTGCTTAGGCTGGTGGCGGCGTTGGTGTTTTGCTGCGTCAAAATCGCCAGCGCATCTGATCCCCCCGGGCACATTCCCCAGCCCCGCATTTTGCAACTGGGTCAGGATTTGGCCTTGAGTTTGGTTGATTGACTCTAGCTCACTCACGACGCCGTCAACTCGCCCCTGCGCGGATTGCACCGCCCCGTTAAGGTTGGCCGCATTTACTGACAGTTTGCCGGTGGCCTGAACCGTGAGGCTAGCTGATTTATCGAGTATGCCCGGGGCTTTGGAGGAAAAATCGGTGATGGTTGTGGCCGTGGTGGACAGCAGCGTGCCGGTGTTTGTGGCAATCTGGCTCAGGTTTGTGACCTGGGCTTGCAGCGCAGTCAGTGAGTTTTGGGCGCTAGCAATTTTGGCTCGCGCCTGGTCGATTTGCTGGCTTTGACTTTGTACTGAAGCCGAAGCGGTAGCTAGTTTTTGGGCGCCCTGGGCCAGAGATTTGTCTGTGTTGGCGTTAGCGGTGGCGGTTTGGGCGCGCACCTGCTTAGAAAAGTCCCCCAGCTTGGTGGTTACCGCCTTAGATACTTGCGAGACAAAGGCAGAATTAATTTTCCGATCCAACGTGTTGGCGCCAGCGTTAGTGATTTGCGGGGCCACCGCGTTGAGTTTTTGGTTGACGTAATACTCCAGCTTGGGCTGAGTGTAATGCTGCGGGTCCATGAAGCTGACCAGGCTGGTGGAGAAGTTCGCGGGGATGATGATGGCCGCATAGGACTTACCGGTTTTTACGTCGTCGATAGCTCCCTGCCGCGTAGTGAAGTACCAGCCCAGGTCGTGATTGTCTTTAATTTGGGCGGCTACTTGAGCGCCGGCGTCGATCTTGCCGGTAGCGGCGGTGGTGGCGCCCTTATCTTCATTAACGACGGCGACGCGCAGGTGGGAGGTGTTGGCGTAGGGGTCCCAGAAACCGGCGATATTGAACCAGGCGTACATCGCAGGCAGGAAACACACACCCACCACCACGATCACGGCGAAAGGCACTCGCAAAATGCGCCCAATATCTCGCCTGAAAATTTTGAAAGCTACCCGCAAAGCCACGTCACCTTTCAGTTGGACCATGCATCAGCTGCGCATGTATCTGGGGAGAAACTCGCAGCTAACAAGACTTCAAGTCTAACCATCCATAATCACCAACCACATGCACCACCCATAGGGGTCAGCGGTGAAAGTAAGCACTCTTAATGTGACCTACACCCTTATGCGTGTGGCGTAGTTATTAACAAGGGAGAAGCCTGGAATTAAACTCAATACATGGAAAACAACGCAGCCGCTTTCTCCACTCGCGCGATTCACTTGGGTTTTGAGCCAGATCCGGTTACCGGTGACGTGGTTCCGCCCATGCATGTGACCAGCACTCACGTGCAAAATGCTCCCGGCGATCTCAAGCAGGGCTTTGAGTATGGTCGTTGTGGCAACCCCACCACCAACGCTTTCGCCGGCGCCCTAGCTGCCCTGGAAGGCGCCACCCACGGGTTCGCCTTCCCCTCCGGCATGAGCGCCGAGGACACCGTAGTGCGCCTACTAACCCGCCCCGGCGACCACATCATTCACTCAACCGACGTTTACGGCGGCACTCACAAGCTTTTCAGTGTCATTAAGCCCGCCGAGGGCTTCACTTCAGCGGCTGTGGACCTCACCGATCTGGATGTGGCCGCACGCGAAATTCGCGTCCCAGCGCCCTCAGCTGGTGTGGGTGGAGACCCCCTCTAACCCCTTCCTAACGGTTACCGACATTGCCGCCGTCGCCGAGCTATGTCACGAGGTGGGGGCACTTTTGGTGGTTGATAACACCTTCGCCACCCCGCTGCTGCAGCGCCCGCTGGAGCTGGGCGCGGACGTGGTGGTGCACTCCACCACTAAGTACATTGGTGGGCACTCGGATGTGGTTGGTGGCGCGGTGGTGCTGCGCGACGGCCTGCAGCTGCCTGAGCACGTCACCCCGTTCTTTGATTCTCGCGACGCCGCCGAGGAGCTAACCCGTCTGCAGATGACTTTGGGGGCTATTGAGTCCCCGCGTGACGCTTTCCTAGCTCACCGTGGCCTAAAGACCCTGGCAGTGCGCGTGGAGCGCCACTGCACCAATACTCAGGCGGTGGCCGAGTTCTTGCAGGCCCACCCCAAGGTAACTGCCGTCTACTACCCGGGCCTGCCCAGCCACCCGGCGCACGAGTTGGCTCAGCGCCAAAACCCGCTGGGTAGCGGCGGGGTGCTTTCTTTCGAGCTGGCCAATGAGGACGACGCCATCCGCCTAACCGGCCTGACCCGCGTATTTGCACTGGCTGCTTCGCTGGGCGCGCCTGAGTCGCTAATCGAGCACCCGGCAATCATGACCCACTCGACCCGCACCGGCGGGGTTGGGGGCGTGCCCGGAACCCTGCTGCGTCTGGCCGTAGGCCTGGAGGACGTCAACGATCTGATCGCCGACCTTGATCAGGCCTAGCCCAGATCTAAGGCCGCGCTAGCTGCCTGACTGGCCGGACCAGCCGGGCGCCGTCGTCGGCAATAAAACCAACCCAACGCAAGCCGCCCTGCTAACTGGATCACACCGGTAGCGGGGCGGCTCACGTGTGTCGCACCTTACCTAGCTATGGGCCTCTAGCATAGGCTGACGCGGTGAGTACCGCATTGACACATCTTCCTGACACAGCACTAGTTTTTGAAGGCGGCGGTATGCGCGGGGTGTACACCGCCGGACTGGTGGCCACCCTGATCGAGTCGGGCCTAGATTTTCCGCATGTTTCCGGCATTTCCGCAGGTAGCTCACACACCGTTAACTATGTTTCACGTGACGCCACCCGCGCCCACGACTCCTTCGTTGACGTGGCCCTCAGCCCCGAATTTGGCGGCTACAAGCACTGGCTAGCCGGGCGCGGCATCTTCAATGTGGACTATCTCTACCACGACATTGCCGAGGCTGACGGCGATTTCCCCTTCGACTACGACACTTTCATGGCCAACCCGGCGAAGATACGTGTTGGCTCTTTTAACGCCACGCGCGGCCAGGCCGTATGGTTCACCAAAGAGGACATGCATAGCGTCTCTGACGTGGGCTTACTTGCGCGCGCGTCGTCCACCCTGCCGGTGCTGATGCCGCCGGTAGAGATCGACGGCGACACTTACGTCGACGGCGCACTTGGCCCCAACGGCGGCATTCCGCTGGACGCACCCATGCGCGACGGTTACCGCAAATTCCTGATTGTGCTCACTCGCCCGCGCAACTTCATTAAGCCGGCCACGCGTCTGGGCACCCACGCCAGTATGCGCGCCGCCTTCCCACGTCTACCTTCCATTGCCGACGCCGTCACCGCCCGCAGCGCCCGCTACAACGCCGCCCGCAAAACCGCTTTCAGACTGGAAGCTGAGGGACGCGCCTATGTCTACTGCCCGGAAGTCACCGAAATTTCCAAGCTCGAAATGCGCTATGAAGTGCTCGAAGAGGCCTACCAGGTGGGTTACGCCCAGGCTCAGCGTGAGCTGCCGGCAATCAAGGAATTCCTGGGGGTCTGAGCTGGGCGTTCCCCTGGGCCGGGGTGACGGCGGCCGCCGGGGGCACGGGGCGCCTGATGGCGGGACGGGCGACGTCGTCGGGCACACTGAGCGCGTAATTTGGACCACGCGGACACCGCAAGACAACTAGAATTTACTAAATTCCCAGTTTTCTAAGGAGACGTGATGGCCCACGAGGCACTAGTTCAGGCTCTACCCAAGGTTGAGCTGCACGTACACATTGAGGGCACGCTAGAGCCGGAGCTGAAATTCAAGCTAGCCCAGCGCAACGGCATCAAGCTGCCTTTTAGTAGCGAGCAGGAAGTTAAGGACTCCTACACTTTCGACGATCTAGCTTCCTTCCTGGACGCCTACTACGACGGCATGAACGTGCTGCTCACCAGCGAAGATTTCTATGACCTGGCCATGGCCTACTACCGCAAGGCCGCCAGCCAGGGACTGCGTTACGCAGAAATTTTCTTTGACCCCCAGGCACACACCTGCCGTGGGGTCAGCTTCCACACCGTGATTTCTGGTCTGCGCCGCGCCCAGCTTGAGGCCGAGCAAACCCTGGGCGTATTTAGCCAGTTCATCATGTGTTTCCTGCGCGACTTCCAGCCCGAATACGCCATGGCTACGCTGCTGGAGTCGCTGCCTTACAAGCAATGGATCGTGGGCGTGGGCCTGGACTCTGACGAAACCGACCACGAGCCGGCCAAGTTTGCCGCAGTCTTTGCCCGCGCCCGCCGCGAGGGCTACCAGCTGACCATGCACTGCGACGTCGACATTAAAGACTCTATTGAGCACATCCGCCAGGTCATTGAGGACATTCAGGTGCAGCGCGTGGACCACGGCACCAACGTGGTGGAGAACCCGGCGCTAGTTAAGTACCTGGTGGAGCACCGTATTGGGCTGACCAGCTGCCCGATTTCGAACCTGTGGATTTCTGAGTCTGACAAGGTTGAGTTGGTTAAGCAGCTAGTTGCCGACGGCGTTCTGGTAACTATCAACTCTGATGACCCGGCCTACTTTGGCGGCTACATCGGCGATAACTTCCAGCGCGTGGCTGACCACGATGGGGTTGATGAGGACTTCCTGCGCACCCTGGTGGCTAACGCGATCAAGATTTCCTGGGCGCCGCTGGCTGTAAAGCAGCGCCTGCGCGAAGAGCTCGCTGCTGTCTGATTGCAGGCAAGCTGGCAGGCAGGCAGGCAAGCTGGCCGGCAGGCAAAATCAGGCAAGCACATACAAACACAGGCAAACACAGGCAAAATCATCCCTTCCCTATAAAAATTCCATGGGGTTTTATAGGGAAGGGATGAAATGTCAGTATTTGCGACGGCGACCGCATATTAGCGACGGCGTATGCAGGCTAGCCTGACGCGCGCAGGCCGAGGCTGCAACAGACTAGCCCAACGCAGTCAGGACCGGGCCGCAGGCAATCCAGCTAGCCGGAGCCAGCAAACAATCCGAGGCCGCAGGCAGGCTAGCCCAACGCACGCAGGCCCGGAGCCAGCCAATAGCAGTAAATATTAATTATTTACTGGGGTCCCATTTACCTGAAGCGTCGAAATAGTAACGCTTGCCGTCAATAGTTTGGTAACCGGTAAGCATTAGACCCTTATATGCACCACTCAAATTAGTGGAGCCTTTACCCGGATCTAGGTAATACCAAGCATTACCGGACTTAAACCAACCAGTGGTTAATACGCCGTCGTCCCCAAAGTGATACCAACCCGGGTAAGCCTTATACCAGCCGGTAACCATTGCGCCACCGGGAGTGAAGTAATAAGATTTCCCGCCAATGGTATTCCAGTTGACATACATATGGCCGTCGCCACCGTCTAGGTAAAAGCGTGTCGAACCCTCAATATGCCAGCCTTTACTTAAACCATTAGTGGTGAAGTGATACCAGTATTTATTACCTAATTTATCGGTTTTCTTTGAAGCACCCCAGCCACTAGCAGCCCAACCATTTGCGTCAAATAGATATTTAACGCCTTTAATTGTGGCTACGCATTTGCTGGGGTAAGAGCCGTCAGAATTGCGGTACCACCACGAGTCGCCGCCCCGATAAACCCAGTCCCCGCCTTTAACCGCGCAGGTTTTGTCCACCCAGCCGTTACTGGAGTCGATAACGCCGGTGCCCGGGGCGCCCATCTTGCCGACGACGCCAGCTTGGGTTAGCCGCGTTACCGACGACGCCGCTAATACCGGGGCCGCCACGGACGACGTCGTCACCACCGGAGCTGCAACCGCACCACCCCCAAGAGTCGCTGCAGCCACAGCCGCAGTCAGCAGGAAAGTGTTGGTGCGACGCAAAATTCGCTTGCCGAATCCGCTGTTTTTAAGCACTTTAGACCACCTCGATCTGAGAATTTAACTGGTTCAAAAATATCCAATTCACCTTAAAATTGCCTAGACATTGAGAAAACTTGGGGAGTTTCACACTCAAAGTGGCAGGTGACGCAGGCATTTACAGTGTCCAGGAAGCAGGCCTGTTTAGGCTGGCTAAGCTGGCTGTAACGAGGCTGGACACAAGAGTCTACCGAGCCAGATCGTTTGGGCAGTTCAGATTGCTGGGAAGGTCAGGCCCGAAGTGCACATCTAGGTTACTGACTCACTGCGCAAGTCTTTGGCCCGCGCTACAAATCCTGATCCACACCGTAGAGCCTCGGTTCACAACCTGCTCCTTGGTTAACAACTTATACACCTGCTCACAGATACTGACATTTCATCCCTTCCCTATAAAACCCCATGAAATTTTTATAGGGAAGGGATGATTTTGCCTGTATTTGTATGATTTTGCCTGTGTTTGTGTGTGTTTATTCTCCGCGCAGGGCCTCTACTGGGTCTTCGCGCGCCGCCTTGGAAGCCGGCAGCAAACCAGCCAAGAAGGTCAAGGCCATGGAAATGACCACCAAAATTACTCCAGCACTAACCGGCAGCGTGGCAATATCTTGCACTCCAAAGCGGTCGGCCACGTAAATATTGGCTGGAATAGTCACCAATACGCTCACGCCTACACCTAGCAAACCTGCCAGGGCCCCCACAATCAGGGTTTCCGCATTAAATACGCGACGAATACGCGACGAATATACGCG
>BNJU01000352.1_pt1 | contig 73941 bp, 92 predicted proteins | sample 8539281 | NCBI WGS metagenome assembly BNJU01 (sample SAMD00202456, study PRJDB9452) | human saliva metagenome | isolation source: human saliva | place: Japan
TGTCAGTACATGATAGTGACCGTAAAAGATTTTTGATTGACAAGAATTGGGGGTTCACTAGAACAAGCCTGATAGTGTCAAAAGGAGGAACTATGCAAGTTCAATTAAAAAAAGGTGTTATGGATATGCTTGTGCTAGCACTATTAACACAAAGTGATCGCTATGGATATGAAATCGTAAGCACTATTTCCGAATATATTGAAATTTCGGAAGGAACGATATATCCATTATTTAATAGATTAAAGAAAGAAAAGTATGTTGAGACCTATTTGAAGGAGTCCTCTACAGGACCATCTCGAAAATATTATCACATCACGGCAGATGGCCGTACAGCATACAATCAGATGCGCCAAGAATGGGATGAATTTTCTGGTGTCATCAATATCCTGTTGAAAGGAGTCGACTATAATGGACAAAAATAGCTTTTTAGAAGCACTGCGCAATATATTCAAAAAGGCTCGTGTTGCTGATGTAGAAAGTATTATCGAGGTTTATGAAGAGCATTTTGCAGTAGGTTATGAAAGAGGACTTACGGATAGCGAAATCATTAAATCTTTGGGCACTCCAGAGGAAATCTATACATCTTATGTAGATGCAGGCATTATTACAGATACATTAGGCCAAGATGGTGGTGACAGTAAATCTGTAAATATGCAAGAAATCTATGCTAGATTTGATGACTACAAAGAGCGTTTATTACCACAATTACCAGGTATGGCCAAAAAGCATCCAAAACATTGTTATCTATTGGAAGTGGTTTGTCATATATTGTAGGGGTTTTACTATTTATTATTACACCTGCCATCTTATATTTACTCGGAAGCTCATGGCAACCGTTTGAGAATGTAACGGCATTTCCTGCATTATCATTGGTAACTTTAGTTGCACTTGGTGGTGTAGGTCTCTTTGGGGGCCTTACATGTATCTTTATTGGTATTGAACTTCGTGGTGTACGCGAACGTTATTTCAGCAATGTAGATTAAGGAGGACCTATGAGACGAATTATAATTGCTGCCATTCTAACTGTAATCAGTGCTGTAGGGGTAGGCACATCCTTTGCTGTAAATGATTTACCAAATTTTGGTGAATGGATGAAAACCAATGAACAACAGTTTAGAAAACCACATAGACATGATGGTTCTAATATGCATATGGACCAACATATGATGGATGGAAATAATCAAATGATGCCTCAAGATGGTATGGGGCCAAATAATGGTCAACATATGTACCAAAATTGTCAAAACCAAATGATACCTCAAGATGGTATGGGGCCAAATAATGGTCAACATATGTATCAAAATGGGCAAATGCCTCCGCAAGGTCAAATAGGGCAACAAGGTCAACCTGGCCAAATGCCTCAAGGGGGGCAACCAAATGGTAATGCGCCTCAACCACCTGTGGAACAAGGTGCACCACAGACTACTCAAAATCAATAGTATTCTATTGATTCTTTTCTCTCACAACACTTTTAGAGTGCGTGGTCATGAAAGTGCATTCATGGCCACCGTAGAGCCATACACTCTACGTGATACATTCGTATCAGAATCTCTCTCTTACACACAATAACTACACACAAACAAAAAGAGCTCCTCAGTGAAGGAGCTCTTTTTGTATCTGTTTATAATTTTATTTAATGTGTTTAGAACCACGTTCTGTCATAGCTACGCCGTCTTGGCAAAGAGGGCATTCTTCAGGTTTGTATGTAGGAACTTCGAGGTTAAGTAAGGCTTGTACTTTTTCGTGAGGTACACCGAATTCTGCTTTACCGCCAGAACGGTTAACAAGAAGGCCTACACCTACAATTTCACCACCGGATTGGTTTACAACATTTACTACTTCTTGTACAGAACCACCAGTTGTTACGATGTCTTCAACGATAAGCACGCGTGTGCCTGGCTCGATTTTGAAGCCGCGGCGCAATGTCATAACACCTTTTTCACGTTCTGTGAAGATAGCGCGTGTACCAAGAGCTTTACCCACTTCGTGAGCTAGTAAAATACCACCAGTCATAGGTCCAATAACGAGTTCTACATTTTGATCACGGAAGCGTTCAGCTAATTCTTTACAAAGTGTTTCAGTGTATTTAGGATGTTGCAATACATTGAATTTTTCAACGTACATTGGGCTGTGGAGTCCAGATGTCAAAAGGAAGTGACCTTCTAAAATAGCTTGAGTGTCGATCAATAATTGTTTTACTTCTTGTTCTGTCATCATTTGGATACATTCTCCATTTCTTCAATAATTAAACGAACTGCTTCACGAGGATTTTCAGCCTGTGTAATAGGGCGGCCAATAACGAGGCGAGATGCGCCATCTTGTAATGCACTAGCAGGAGTAGCAATACGTTTTTGGTCATTTGTTGCTGCAAAGGAAGGACGAATACCAGGTGTTACGATGAGGAAATCATCACCACATGCTTCACGGATCATCTTAGCTTCTAATGCGGAACATACAACGCCATCCATACCACATTCTTTAGCGAGCTTAGCAAGGCGAATTACTTGGTCGGAAATAGGTAGTTGGCCACCGATAGCAGTCCAAGATTCATCGTCGAAACTAGTTAGAGCAGTGATAGCCAATAATTTTGGTCGCTCAACGCCTAGTGTTTCACCGCTTTCACGAGCTGCCTCTACAGCGGCTTTCATCATGACAGGGCCACCTTGACCATGCAAAGTGATTAAACTAGCGCCGAGACGTGTTAAGGAAGAAACTCCATGGGCTACGGTGTTTGGAATGTCGTGCAATTTCAAATCAAGAAATATTTGTTTGTTTTGCTCTTGTAAAAAGCGAATTGTTTTTGCTCCTTCGGCGTAGAATAGCTCCATTCCAACCTTGTAAAAGCTAACCGAATCACCGAGGGATAATACGATTTCTTTTACAGCATCCATCGTGGATACGTCAAGGGCAACGATTAATCTGTCATCTGCCATGTTGCAACCTCCATACTACATATATATCTAAATAATTTTCACATACAGAGGGCCCATCTGTCAATTAAAAATTGATGTGAAAGCGGTGACTATTAGTCACCCTTGAATAGTAGATTATAGATTGTTTCATGCTATAATAAATGGAGAAAATGAATATAATTCTTATATATAAATTTTTGAAACATATAGATTTGAAAGGAGTCCTATGTTAGATTTTGTTGCATTAGACTTTGAAACAGCTAATAAATTTAAAAATAGTGCGTGCTCCTTGGCGGTTATTACCGTAAAGGATGGACAGATTATAAAAAAGGCATACAGCCTTATTAAACCACCATTTATGAGCTTCGATGATGAATGTATTGAAATTCATGGCATTCAACCAAAGGATGTTATCCACGAGAAAACATTTGATCAATTGTGGAATGCTATCTACGAAAATCACTTAAAAGGGAATATCATGGTAGCTCACAATGCAAAATTCGATATGAATGTATTGCGTGCTACACTGGATTACTATAAAATCCCTTGGCCTGATCTTGATTATGCATGTACGGTGAAACTTTCACGTGCAGTATGGCCAGATTTAGTAAACCATAAGCTAAACACGATGGCCGCATATATCGGGGTTGAGTTTAAACATCACTACGCATTAGATGATGCGGAAACATGTGCTAAGGTTGTATTAGAGGCGGCTAAAGCTAAGGGCGTTAATAGCTTGCCAGATTTATTGAAGGCTACAGGTGTACCACTAGAACCATTTATTGATGACAAAAATCGCGCTGCTCAAGAGGCTTTACATAAAGAACCTGAGCCAGAGCAAATGTCGTTCTTTTAGTAAGGAGAGACACTATGTTAGGTAAAGAATTATTATCTTATGTGGATCATACACTATTGCGTCCTACAGCTACATGGGATGATATTAAAGAAATTTGTGATGCTGGCGTAGCCTATAAAACAGCATCTGTATGTATTCCACCGGACTTTGTAGCTTCCGCCCATGAAGCGTACCCAGACCTTAATGTATGTACTGTTATTGGTTTTCCTTTAGGCTATGAAACGACAGAGGTTAAGGTGGCTGAAACAAAACAAGCCTTGCAGAAGGGGCCTCTGAAATCGATATGGTCATAAACCTCGGCGATGTAAAGCAAGGCGATTTTGAGGCTGTAACGAATGAAATCGGGGCCCTTAAAGAGGCTTGTGGCGATAAAATCTTAAAGGTTATTATCGAAACTTGTTATCTTACCGACTCTGAAAAGGTGGCCCTCTGTAAATGTATCACCAATGGTGGGGCAGACTACATTAAAACTTCTACTGGTTTTGGTAGCGGTGGCGCTAGTCTTGAAGACATTCGTTTATTCAAGAAGCATATCGGTCCTAATGTAAAAATTAAGGCTGCCGGTGGTATTCGTTCTATCTCTGACATGAAAGCCTATATTGCAGAAGGTTGCAGCCGTATCGGCGCCAGTGCAGCAGTAGAACTACTTAAAGATCATTTAGACGAAGAAGTATAATAGAAAACCACCTAGGCCGTGCTTAGGTGGTTTCTTAGAATGGCGGTATAACCATGCGGATGTATGATATTATTCTAAAAAAACGGTCTAATTTACCCTTAACAGATGAGGAACTTCGTTTTCTTATCTCAGGCTATGTAAATGGGGACATCCCTGACTATCAAGTGAGTGCCTTATTGATGACCATTGTATTTAATGGGATGAATGCTCGTGAACTAGGCACATTGACTATGGCAATGGCACAATCGGGGCACATAGTAGATTTGTCCAATATTGATGGGATAACAGTAGATAAGCATAGTACTGGTGGTGTAGGGGATAAGACAACTCTTATCATAGGACCCTTGGTAGCTGCTTGTGGAGGCAAGGTGGCGAAAATGTCAGGCCGTGGCCTTGGTCATACAGGTGGCACTATCGACAAGATGGAGTCCATACCAAATCTAAAGGTATCATTGGACCAAGAGGCATTTATTAATCAAGTCAATACAATAGGTCTTGCCGTTATCGGACAATCTGAAGGGCTGGCACCTGCAGACAAGAAGCTATATGCTTTGCGTGATGTAACAGGCACCGTAGATAGTATCCCTCTAATTGCATCCTCTGTAATGAGTAAAAATTAGCCTCTGGGGCACAAGCCATTTTGCTGGATGTAAAGGTTGGTAGTGGCGCCTTTATGAAAACCATAGACGATGCTCGCGCATTGGCGAAAGCTATGGTAGATATTGGAACGGAAAATGGCCGCTCTGTTAAGGCTGTTTTAACCGATATGGACCGACCACTAGGTCACGCCATTGGTAATGCTTTGGAAATTCGTGAGGTTATTAACACCTTGAAAGGTCATGGCCCAGAGGATTTAACTCATGAATGTCTTATCATGGCAGCTCATATGCTCGTGTTGAGCCAAATTTGTGATTATGAAACTGCTCTCAGTCGCGTACAACAGGCCCTTAATTCGGGAGCCGCTCTTGAACGATTGCGCATGATGATCGATGCCCAAGGTGGAGATAGCCGTGTTCTTGATGATGAAAGTTTACTAGCCATCGGGAAATTCACTTATGATGTTACAGCGCCTCAAGACGGTTATATTACACACATGAATACAGAACAATGTGGTATTGCATCTGTTATGCTCGGGGCTGGTCGCACCGTTAAGGATGGTCCTATCGATTATAGTGCAGGCATAGTAATGCACAAGAAAACCGGTGATGCTGTTAGGGCTGGTGAAAGCATAGCTACCTTATATGCTTCTCATGAAAGTTTGCTCGTAAATGCGGCTAAAACATACTTAGAGGCAATTACTTTTGGTAAAACAGCACCAGTGGTGGTAGATACGATTCTTGATATGGTGGAATGAGGATATCCATATGATAGAAAAGGAAACTGATATGACGGAACAGGAAATTCAAAAGCTTATTGATCGTGCCATAGTAGCTCGTGAGAAAACCTATAGTCCCTATTCCCATTTTGGAGTGGGTGCAGCCCTTCTGTGTGAGGATGGGGCAATCTATGAAGGTTGCAATATAGAAAATGCATCTTATGGTTTAACTAACTGTGCAGAACGAACTGCTATATTTAAAGCCGTATCAGAAGGTCGTACAAATTTTAAGGCCCTCGCCGTAGTTGCTGATACGGAAGGGCCTTGTGCACCTTGTGGCGCTTGTCGCCAGGTGATTTCTGAATTTGACATACCACAGATTATCTTGGCTAATCTAAAAGGAAATTATAAAGTTGTTAGTCTTGATGAGTTATTACCATTTAGATTTGGTGCGGACAGCTTATAGTAAAAAAAGAGACCACCGATGTGGTCTCTTTTTTTGTTATACTATAGAATGCAGGAACAATTGCACCTTGATATTTATCTTCAATGAATTTTTTGATTTCAGGGGTATGAAGAGCTTCCATCAATTTTTTGATGCGAGGATCGCTTTCATTGCCTTTAAGTACAGTTACGATGTTTACGTAAGGGGAATCTTTAGATTCGATTGCCAATGCATCTTTACTAGGGTTAAGACCTGCATTTAATGCATAGTTTGTGTTAATAGCTGCTAAAGCTACATCGTCAAGAGAACGAGGTATTTGAGCTGCTTCTAATTCAACAAATTGGTAACCATTAGGATTGGAAGTGATATCTTGAATTGTAGATAAGATATTGCTGGAGTCTTTCAATGTGATAAGACCTTCTTTTTGCAATAACAATAATGCACGACCACCGTTTGTAGGGTCATTAGGGATAGCGATTTTAGCGCCTTTAGGAAGATCTTTTAAATCTTTGATTTGACGGGAATATAGGCCCATTGGCTCAAGGTGAACACCACCAACAGATACTAATGGAAGGTTATGAGCTTTTGCGAACTCATCCATGTAAGGTATATGTTGGAAGAAGTTTGCATCGATTTCTTTATCACCCAAAGCAAGGTTTGGTGTGTTGTAATCAGTAAATTCTGTGATTTGTAAATCAATACCATCTTTTGCCAAGATAGGTTTAACTTGTTCCAAAATTTCTGCGTGAGGTACTGCTGTAGCACCAATTTTTAATACTTGTTTGCCGTTGTTAGCAGCTTGTTTGTTATTGTCATTACCGCAACCAGCGATCAATAAAGCACCGCCAAGGATTACAGTAGCTGCTAATGCTAAAAATTTTCTCATTAGACACACTCCTTTTACAATCATTTCATATAAAATATTACATTTATAGTACTAAATTATTTCCTATCTATCAAGAAGGAATTATTACGAGTTCTCCATAGCTTAAAGTTATACCAAAAAGAGATTTCCAAACTAGTATCTATAAATAGTTGATAGTGTTTGGAAATCTCTCTTTATTTTATGTAACTGTATTTAATGTATGTACGTATTGGTAAACACTTATTTGCTAATAATTGTATCTATGGTTCAACCTTATTTACCTATGATAAGTCCAATGGACCACATGATTTGGTAAATCATTGCGGCCCCTGCAGTGGTCCCCATTGCCTTGTCTAGTAGGAATTCATCTGTTTTAGTACTTAAGGTATGTACTGTTTTGAAAGCTAGTGGTGCTGCGAGAAAGGCGAAGAGGGGAGAACCATGTCATGTGACCTACGATGATCCATGCAAGGATCCAAATGAAATTGAATAGGTAGGTGACGCTCATTAAACTGAGGGCACGTTCACGACCCAATACGATTGGTAATGTACGACGACCATGGCTTTCATCATTTCGAATATCACGAATGTTATTCGTGAGCATAATGGAACCAACGAGCAATGTAGATGGAATAGCAGGGATTAATAATGCTAAAGATAAGTCTCGCGTCCATGCGTAGCCTGTAATGAGGACGATGGCAAAACCCATAGCAATACCAGAGGAAATTTCACCAAATGGTGTGCGAGAAATTGGTTTTGGGCCACCAGAGTAGAGAAAACTGATGAGAATGCAAAGAAAACCAGCTGGAATATAGTACCAAGTGATAGTTGCCGATAGATAAAGACCGATGATAATAGGTACAACCATGAGTACCTTAATCATGGTAACGATGAGCTCTGGTGTAATGGCACCACGGGTGATAGAACCCGCATTGCCGACCTTCTGCCCCGCATCGAGACCAGATTTGAAATCTTTATATTCATTCCATAAGTTAGCAACAATTTGAGCTGTTACAACAGCTAAAAATATTAAAATCGTATGGAAAATGGCGAGACCTGTACCTTGTGCAGCCCCAAATGCGTAATAGCTAAAGGCAGCACCTAAAATAGTAGGCCCTAAAGCAGCCACTAATGTACGAGGCCTAGTGAGTGGAATTATTTCTTGTATCATAATAAAAGCACACCAAGTGTGCACTCCTTTCTATTTCTCATACCCTATGTTTACATATCTATTTAAGTATTGTATAGCAGAACTGATAGGTTGTAAATTACACTATACAGTTATACATCTCAATATAGTATAATAATTAGTATATGCAGTATAGATTATCTTTTTGAAATCTTTATAGATGCAGTACAGGTTATGAATATAATCTGTATACATAGTGTATTGTTAAATCGTGAGGTGTCTTATGAGAGCTCTCAATAAAAAAATGATGACATTGGCTTTTGCCACGTGCTTAACTGTTGGCATGGGTGCAGTGGCATGTGCTGATACAGTAGATTTAGGATATGGCTTGTATGGCAATACGTCTCCTACAGTGAAGGTAGCTAAGGTTATGCATGTTTCCACTGATCCTAAATTGCGTAATCAAGAAGAAAATAATTTTCTTAAAATGACAAATAAAACTGCTATTGATGTGGTTAATAATACTGTGAAAGCACAAACTGGTGTTTCTGTTGAACCGATGAAGGGGGATGTTCTTGATGGTTATTCCCTCTATCAATTACAAGGAACTGACAAACAAGGTCACCATGTAGGGCAGTTAGTTGTTGTAGACTATTCTAAAAATGCTATAGATCAAGTGATTAATATGAATAAAACTATTTTAGAAAAGGTTCCAGACGCAGAAAAAGCTAAAATAAAAAGCTCTATCTCTAAATATGTAGATTCCTACTCTAAAGAAAAGGCTCAACAACAATTACAAGGTTTGAAGGGCAATACTATTGAAGGTGCTAAATTAGCGAAAGATTTGAAGATGCTAAATGACAAGTTACCTGCTCACATTATGGGGGTAGTTGATAAAATGCTTGCTACAGAAAAGAATTTATCTCCTAAAAGTAAAGAAGAGCTCCGTTCTTATGTAGACTTTATGGCAAAACAAGTGAGCCTAGATGCAATTCATGTAGGATATAAACCTGTTCAAACACGTTATGGTACGGCTGTAACAGGCGATTTGCGTGGTGGTCTTAGCTATGATGGTTTTAGAAATTCTTATGCTTTGATTGGTTATGCCGTTCCTACAGATAAAGGTGTATCCTTACAGATTTTATCATCTGATGATTCTAGCTATGATTATTGGGCTAATGAGTTGAATCATATGTATCAAACACAATCTCTCAAGGGAGGTAAATAATATGAAATCTTTGAAAGTATTGGCTTGTGCAGCCTGTTTATTAGGTACTGTATCTGGCGTAGGTTTCGCTAAGGATGTGCAAACTATTGCAGGTTCTATGGTAGTGCCTAACAATGTCAATGTTGTTTCTGCATCTAAAACAAATACCCGTGATTTTGTAGAGAAGCAAATGAAACAAATTCTTCAAAAAATATGGCCATGAATATGATGGCTGAAGATATTTTCAAAAACTTTGGCACTACTTTTGATGTATACCAATTGCAAGGGGCAGATAAAACAGGTCAAAAGGATGCATTCCTAGTAGCGGTAGATGTTAAAGAAATTGCGCAAAAAGTAGCTAAAGATAAGGCTAATGACCCTATGTTTGTAGCTGCAATGGCAGCTCTTGATAAGGGCCAAATTGACCCTGTTACAGAACAACTCATGCTAGGTTCTATTAACAAGCAAATTCCAACTACTACAACTGTAGTCCCTTTAAATGATCCGAAACGTTATGCTAATCTTAAGACTCGGTCAGGTGAACTGCTTATAAAACCTAGAACGCTTACCGTAGAAAATGCGGAACAAGTACATCCTGTGACTGGTACAAAATATCAAACTTATGCAGCAAGTTCTCGCTTGTTATATGCGGATGGAAATGTACAAACTCCGCTTTATGCAAATGCTGCATTTGTGTTAAAGCCAGGCAAACCGGTACTATACGTAGGTGTAACAACTGATGTACAACGGGATTATTTCAAAACGATATTTGACAACGCCTTCAAATCTATTAAATAATTTATGATAGATATGCTTTCACAAAGTATGTCATTTACAAGGTAATTACTAATGTGAGTATGGCGGCATTAGAATGATCTATATTATTTTCAATTATATTTTAAAGGAGAATTATTATGAACACAATTCACACAGACAAAGCTCCAGCAGCAGTAGGTCCTTACTCTCAAGCTAAAGTAGTACGCGGTTTATTATTCGCTTCTGGTCAAATTCCACTCGATCCTGCAACTGGTTCCATTGTTGCAAGTGGTATCGTAGAGCAAACTGAACAAGTATGTAAAAACATTGATGCTGTATTGGCTGCAGCAGGTTCTGACTTCTCTGAAGTTATTAAAACTACTTGTTTCTTGGCTGATATTGCTGACTTCAAAGCATTTAACGAAGTGTATGCTAAATATTTCACTTCTAAACCAGCTCGTTCTTGCGTAGCAGTAAAAGACCTTCCATTAGGTGCTTTGGTAGAAGTGGAAATTATTGCGGAAGTATAAGATGGATTATATTTCCTTATTACAATCAGAGATGCGTCCTGCCTTCGGGTGCACTGAGCCAATTGCATTGGCTTATGCGGCTGCGAAGGCAGTCTCTGTTTTAGATGAGTTTCCTAACCATATTCACGCACGATGCAGCGCGAATATTATTAAAAATGTAAAATCCGTAGTAATTCCTAACTCTGGTGGGCGAAGGGCCTTCAAGCGGCTGCTACCCTTGGTGCCATCGTAGGTCATCCTGAGCGTGAGCTAGAGGTATTAGAATCTGCTACAGATGAAGATCGTAAATGGCTTGGCACATTGCTAGATGCTAACTTCTGTACGGTCTCACTCGCTGAAGGTGTAGATAATCTTTATATTGAAATCACTGCTGAAACAGATGAACATACAGCAGTTGTTCGCATTGAACATGACCATACGAATGTAACCTATGTTGCTGTAGATGGTGAGATTGTGTCTGAAACAATCAATGAAATTCAGAAAGCAGCCAAAACCGAATATGCAATGACCTTTGATAGCATTTACGAATTTTCTAAAACGGCAGATATTTCTGGCATCATTCCTCAAATCAAACAGCAAGTAGAATACAATACAGCTATCTCTCGAGAAGGTTTGTCTAATGATTATGGCTCCAATATTGGCCAGCTCTTGTTGTTGGATGAAGAAAACCCGTCTCTAGAAACGAAATGTAAAGCTCGTGCAGCGGCTGGATCCGATGCGCGTATGAGTGGATGTCCATTGCCTGTAGTTATCTGCTCTGGCTCTGGTAACCAAGGTTTGACCGTATCTGTACCAATTATTACGACTGCCGAGGAACTTGGTAAAAGTGCCGATGAATTATATCGTGCGCTAGTTTTTGCCAACCTGTTAACACTGTACGTTAAATCTGGCATTGGTAAATTGTCCGCCTACTGCGGCGTTGTATCTGCTGGTGTTGTAAGTGTAGCCGGTATTGCCTTCTTGAAAGGTGATAGCAAGGATATCATTGAGAATACCTTGGTAAATGGTCTTGCCAGCTTATCCGGTATCGTTTGTGACGGAGCAAAACCATCCTGTGCAGGTAAAATTGCTATCTCCCTTGATGGCGCGTTCATGGGATATAAACAAGCTCGCCTTAACAAGAACTACCAAAAAGGCGATGGCCTTGTAGCATACTCCGTTGACGAAACCATCCGCAGTATCGGTACTGTGGCTCAAGGTATGAAAGAAACGGACGTAGTTATCTTGAATGAAATGCTAAAACACTAATTTAGCTAAAAATATAAGTCCCCGTAAGGGGCTTTTTGTATATTAACTTGTATACTATGATATTATAATGTTGATTATATTTTTTTATTATTCATAGGATATATAAATTAAATAAACATATAGATTACAATGTATGAAATATTGAGTGGATTATAGGTGCAACATTAATGGGATTAGGTATATTTACAATAATTTTTTTATTATTATGGCAATAACTACAGTGTTAGGCCCAGTCAAAATAAGTAGTAAATTTTTATTTTTATATTGCACCAGTAATATTAATTGCTACATCATTGATTGAAATTTTTATTGATAAACAATATTCAATATAGAAATGATTATAGAATTATAAATCTTTCTATAATGTTTGTAAGCTTTTATGACTGTAGCATATATTAGGAGTAAAACAACCTTTAAAGAAATAAAGTAGGTGTTTTGGTGTTTTTTTATAAATTATATTTGGTACTTTTATTCTTGTTATATCACTTATATTTGTAATAGTTGGTAGTGTCTATCAAATCAATGGTTGGAACTATAGGATACCGATGGGGCGTGGTGATTTTTTTAAGATCTATATTATTACCTATATAGGCATTATATTCAGTTTATTTTTAACTTATCGCTTGAAGATTAGTGTATATGACAGTAGCAACCTTTTTATATGCTATTATAGTTTGCATTATAGGCGCTATAAGTATATCTCAATTCTTTTTGTGTGGAATGCGAAGAATTGTTGATTTGAAATGGTGTTCCCCTTTATTTTATCCTGTTGTATTTATATCAGGTCTTATATTATCTAAGTATATTCCTGATTTAATATCACTTATGATGCTAGTCCAGCTTTTTGCTTTACTTCACACCAGGTAAAAAGTGAGTAAGCTACTCGGTTTTTATAATCTTGTATGAGGTAAATGATGACGGTTTTAATGTTTTTTTGTGATATATTTTTGGTTCAGTAGTTCTTTTATGTTCTTATAATTTTATTACATGTGGGAACTTCTGGAGAACGGATTATTCTGCATTAAATAGGAAGTGGTTTTTCTTCTATAGTCTCATTATAGAGAGTATTGTCCTTGTAGTGTTACCGCAGGTTAGGTATTTATTTAATGAACCTTATATAAACTCTATGTTAGGTACCATATTATTTGTACTTGTATTAATAGTTTGTAATATGGGTACGCAATATATTGGTATTAAGCGTTTGGTTGATATTGGAATTACGAATCCGAAATGGTATTTAGGGATTAATTTTTCTTCTCTTAGGTTCTATATTACTTCCTGGAGAAATAAAAAGTATTATTGTACATTCAATTAATATGGTTGTATTAGTTATGCCACGTCAAACTATTAAAAATAATAAATCACATTGATTTAATGTAGATAGTATATGTATAAAACAAAAAGGGCTGTTTTACAGCCCTTTTTGTAGTTCTTGTCTATTGTAATTTTTTAGGATCTTTGAGTATCAATGATGCCCCAAGGCCCATTACGAGGAATGGCACGAGTGTCATCATAGCAACAGGTAGGGAGTAGGTATCTGCTAGATTACCTACGACAGGAGCGATGACGCCACCGATAGTTTGGCTCACGCCAAGGGTGATACCCGATGCAAAGCCGATACTTTTAGCTAGATATGTTTGGCCTAGTACGATAACTGGGCTGTAGCTAATTGCTTTTGCAGCACCAATCATGAGTAGTAGCAAGTAGGCTATAGGCATCATGATGAGTGGTGAGAAGGTTGGAACCTCTGTTAATAGGAACATAGCGGGTAACCAAACTAATAGGGATAGTCTGATAATCTTGATAGGACCATATTTATCGCCCAATAGACCGCCAATATAGGTCATAAAGATGCCGATACTAAAGAATACAGTCAATGCAAAGCTACCTTGTTCAGGGCTTGTACCGAGTTCGCGAGTCCAGAAAATCGGAATAAACGCATTGATAACGCGGAAGTTTACTGATTGGCTCAAGATGATAACGAACAAGATGCCAAAAGTATTTCCAGTAATTTCTTTGAGCGGTTTTGCCGCCACTGTTGAATTTTCAGTAGCTACTGCTTGGTCGATAGTACGTGCATGAGCTACGATGCGAGGCATTAGTACGAACAATATAGTAAATATAATAATACCTACTACGGTGAAAGCTGCCAATCCATGAGGTCCAACTGTATAAGCAATGGCACCTGCAAAGAGTGGACCAAAGGCGAAGCCTGAGCTGCCGCCGATAGCAAAGGTGCCCATGGCCTTACCTTTCTTGCCACCACCGAGACGGTTCATAATCTTCGCGCCTTCAGGATGAAAGATGGAAGAGCCAACGCCCGCTAATGTGGCACAAACGAGGAGGCTTTCATAAGAGGTAACAAAGCCCATCATACCTGTACTACATGCAGATAATAAAACGCCGAAGGCAATGAGCCGCGGTTGATTGATCTTGTCTGAAATATAGCCTAGTAAAGGCTGTAATAATGATGATAATGCTGTATTAGCTAAGATGAGAAAACCTGCTTGCTCTAAGCTCATTCCATATGTATAAATGAACAGAGGTAAGAGGGCAGGCAACACACTTTGACAGGAGTCGTTGATCATGTGACTCACTGTAATGAGATAAGGGTAATATTTTTTCATAGTAGTGTCCCCTTGAGTTTATGAGGAGATTATTATAAATTGTATTTTGTATATTATAACTCAAATAGCTACAAAAAAATAGTTATAGTTACAAAAAGCGCTAACCATAGTTAGCGCTTTATATAGTTCAGTTGGCAGAGGAGGAGGGATTTGAACCCCCGCGCCGGTTGCCCGACCTACCGCATTTCGAGTGCGGACCCTTCAGCCTCTTGGGTACTCCTCCGTGCTTTACGGCGCTCCTTTAAAGAAGTCTTTCATAATTTGGCTGCATTCACCACCAAGCACACCAGATGCTAGTTCTGGTTCATGATTTAATCCTGGATGAGAGAGCACATTGAATAGCGATTCTACGGCGCCTCCTTTGTAATCACTTGCACCATATACAACACGATCAATACGACTGTTAATAATGGCTCCAGCGCACATCGGACACGGCTCTATCGTAACATACAGGGTACAACCAGTCAACCGCCAGCGCTTGAGAACATCGCATGCTTCGCGGATTACGAGGACCTCTGCATGGGCCGTTGCATCATGATCGAGTTCACGACGATTGTGGTGGCGCGAAACGATAGTATTATCTTTTACGAGAATGGCACCGATAGGGATTTCTCCAAGTTCATAAGCTTTGCGAGCTTCTTCCATGGCAATGGCCATAAAATATTCATCGCGGGTGCGTTCATCCATATTTTCAATGTCTGTAGGTGTAATGTCTTTTGTCATTGGCATACCTCTTCATGTATAATATCTTACATAAAGTCTATCATAGTGTACGCAGTTATGCGAATAGATTATTTGGGGGAATTATGGACATTATTTGGTATATATTTGATATGATTGGCACCATTGCCTTTGCTGTATCCGGTGCACTCGTTGGGGTATCCCGGAAGATGGATATATTTGGTATGACTGTCCTTGCATTGGCTACTGCTATTGGTGGTGGTATTGTACAGGGACGTGTTGCTCGGCTATTTTCCGCCGAATTCATTGCGAAATATAGTGTATGTTACTGTTGTTTTAGTGGTAACTGTTATCGTGTTCTTAATTTATAACAGCCGATATCGCAAGCATGCGATGGGGCCTCGTAGTCGAGCTAGTTACTTGTTGGCCGATGCGTTAGGGTTAGCATCATTTACCGTAACAGGTGCTTCGGCAGGTTTTAAACTCTATCCAGAGTTGCCTATCTTTATTGTGTTGCTCGGTACAATCACTGCTGTTGGTGGCGGTATTATCCGCGATATGTTGGCGCAACGCATCCCATCTGTTTTGAAAGAGGATGTATATGCCTTGCCTAGTATTATTGGAGGCATCGTTTATTATCTTATGGTCACATCGAGTTGGGAAAGTATGGCCGTATATGGTGCTTTCACAGTAGTACTCGTTATCCGTCTGCTAGCCCTCAAGTACAATTGGAGTCTGCCTAAGGTAGGAAAAACCAAGCCGGTTGCGAAATAATAGTCAAATGATATAATTATACTATTGAGCATATGAACATTTCATAAAAGTGTCAGAAAAAGAGAGTATTATAAAACAGTTAATTTCGCGAGTCGGGAGTACTCGCTACACAGAAGGAGATTTGATTTATGACGAATAAATGGTTGAAAGTAGCACTTATGGCTGCAGCTATCGCTACTGGTACATCTATTAAAATTGATGCGGAAACCGTGTTGTATGTACCTCAAGATGATCGCCCTGTAAGCTTACAATATACTGTAGATACAGCTCGCGAAGCAGGTATGACTATATTGACACCACCTCAGAACTTGATTTCTGGTAAGAATTACCAAGGTCAAGCAGATCAAATCATGGCTTGGGTTGAACAAAATGCAGGTCGTGCTGATGTGATGGTATTGAGTACAGATACGCTTATTTATGGTGGTCTTGTAGACTCTCGTAAACACAACATTCCACTTACTACATTGGAAAGCCGTTTAAAACGTATTGAATCCTTAAAAGCTCGTAATAAAAACGTGCGTATTTATGGTTTTGGTACTGTAATGCGTTCTCCACGTGCTAGTGGTGGCGGCACTGAACCAGCTTATTATGCGGAATACGGCCCTACTATCTTCCAAATTGCAGCATTGCAAGATAAATTAGACTCTGGCTCCTTAACACAAGAGGAAACTCAAAAATTGATGAGCTTACAAGCCTCTGTTCCTGTAGAATATCTACAAGACTGGTTTGACCGCCGTCAAAAAAATATGAAAATCAACAAAGAGTTGATCGACGAAACTCGTAGCGGTGTATTTAATTACTTTGCATTGGGCCATGATGATACATCCCAATTGTCCCAATCTGCATTAGAAGGTCGTTACTTAAGTAAATATTCCAAGGATATTCCTGTTGAGAAATATGGTAGCTTCCCTGGTGCCGACCAACTTGGGCTCTTGTTGATGGCTCGTTCTCGTACAGATGAAAGTACAGAAAAACCTACATTCTCTGTAATTTACCCACTCGGTGGTGGCGGTAAAACATTGCCAGGTTACGAAGACCAAACCATCGATAAAACAATTGCTCAACACGTTGAGGCCGTAGGTGGCACAATGGTGACACAAGGCAAACCAACTGTGTTGTTAGCAGTGAATACACCACTTACTACAAGCACTGGTGAATCTGAAAGCTTCGAGAACTTCCCGATGATTTCTAATTCTACAAATGCTTTCGTAGATCGAATTCAACAAGCTGTTGATTCTGGTGTAAACGTAAGCGTTGCTGATATTGCTTATAACAATGGTGCGGACAATACATTAGTAGCTGCTATGTACAAACGCGATATGTTATACAAAATCGGTGCGTACAATGGTTGGAATACCGCAAGTAATACGGTAGGCTACGCCATTGCGCAAGGGGTATTGCTCAAAACTATGAGCCCAGAAGGTCACCGCAAAATGTTGACTCAACAATATTTGGATAACTGGGCGTACCAAGCAAATATCCGCAAAGATATTTACCGTATGCAAGACTCTATTCGCACAGATAATGTACGTTATTCTGGTGAGTTAAATGAACGTCTTGAAAGCTACTTAGGCGAACGAATTCAAGACTTTCGCTGAAAAAAATATCTTAAAATCGATCCTCGTACAGTAAAAAGCTACATTCCCTTGGGGTCGTCTATTCGAAACAGATATCACTGTTTACGACAAACCAGTGGTACCTCTTGAAAAAGAATTGCGCTTGAAACGTGAAGCAGAAGCGAAAGCTAAAGCTGAGGCAGAAGCTAAGGCTAAGGCTGAGGAAGCAGCTAAAGCGAATGGTCAAGCTGCGCCAGCACAACCTGCTCAACCAGCAAAGACAACAGCTGTTCAAATTACATCATCTGTAATTCCAGTAGTTAAACAACCGGCTACAACATCTCAAGGGCCACGCCTTGTGCCAACACCTGCAGTTGTATCTGGTCAATAATGAATAGGGAATGGACTATGAAAAAGCATTTTTACCGGAAATTACATATATGCGTGGCCTCTGTATGCTCGGTGTTATCGGCATTCATGTAGGTTCTTACGCATTACAAAATCCTTTTGTAAATTTAGAACTCATTAGCGTCTTAGAAATTCTATCGCGCTTTGGAGTACCAGCATTTTTCTTCCTCTCTGCATTTGGATTGTTCTACCATACATCTGTAGAGGGACCATTCTCATATAAGGAATTTATGCACCGCCGTATTCAGGTGGTGCTATTTCCATATATTACGTGGTCCATATTTTATTTGCTCTACACGGGGACTAACGGCGCATAATCTAGGTAATTTGCATCCTGGACCATTGGCGGTAAATCTATTGTTTGGTACGTCTATGTATCATCTGTACTTTATGGTTATCCTCCTATGGTTCTATGTGATGATGCCACTATGGCGAGCTATGGTGAAAGTCATTTTAAAACGCCCTGTATTTTGGATGGTTCTATTATTTATCATCCAAGTTGGCATCGATTATGTATCATCTTACATGCTTGGCCGTTGGGTAACAGAACATCTTAGTAATAACCCTGTGGTGAAATATCTTTTTGATATGAGACTTAACTATTGGGTTATCCATTATGTGTGGATATTCCTGTTGGGGGCTGTATGTGCTGAGCGCTATGAAACGGTATGCGAATACATGTGGCGCTATCGTTACTTATTAGGTGTTAGTGCGGTAGGCTCTATTTTGTTGATGCTTGGATCCTACTACTATGTCATGGACGTATGGCATTATACTGTTCTAGAAGCAATCTATACAGTTCATCAAATGAGCCCAATGGGTGTTCTCTATACGGGATTGGGAACACTATTTAGCCTGTTCTTATTCCAAACCTTACCAATGAATGCGACCATGGAATCTACTTGGTCAGAAATAGGGGATAAGTCCTACGGTATTTATTTAGCACATCCATTCTGGTTGTTGATCATCTCTGGCGTGATGGCTAAATATAATCTTTTATATACCGTAGTTAATGTGCTAGCTATGTATGTGATGGCGCTAGGCCTGTCCTATTTGACTACAGTCGCTCTAAATTATGTGCCTAAACCATTACGCAAGTTTATATTAGGACATTAATAATATACATCCGCTAGGATATAGTTTTTAACTATGGTATCCTAGCGGATTTTTGTATATCTAAGTTATATCTTTCGCTAAGTAAAGTGTGAAAATTTGAAAGTAATTGTGATATAATAAGTCCATGATGATTACTACTTGATAGAGTAACGATATAGAAAAAGAGGTGCTCCTATGCAAGAATTAACATATTTTAATGGCGAGTTCGTTGAACCAGGTGCCAAAGTTATCAGTATTGATGACCGTGGTTATTTATTTGGGGACTCTGTATATGAAGTAGTGCGTGTCGTAAAAGGCCGTTGCTTCGCATTGTCTTACCATCAAGATCGCTTGTATCGATCTATGCGTGAAATGGATATTCCAGTAAAAATGACCCCAGATGATTTAACAGAATTGCACGAAATTTTAATCGAGCAAAGTGAAATCAAAGAGGGCTATATTTATTTGCAAATCTCTCGTGGTGTAGCGCCACGCCATCATGCATATGATCGTTCCAAACTAGAACCACAAATGCTCATGTCTATCCGTAATTTGGATATGGATGCAGTTAATAAATTGGGTGAAGGTGTAAAAGCGATTGCATTACCTGATGAGCGTTGGGACCATGTAGATGTTAAGACTACTAATTTGATTCCAAATATTTTGGCACAAACTAAAGCGGAGAAGAAATTTGCTTATACTGCCATGTTGTTCCGTGATGGCGTTTGTACAGAAGGTGCAACATCTAATGTATTTGCTGTCAAAGATGGTATCTTGTATACGCATCCAGCAGATAATCATATCTTAAAAGGTATTACGCGCCAAATGATTTTGACCCGCGTAGCACCATCTCTAGGTATTACAGTTATCGAAAAAGAATTCGATCGCGCCTTTGTAGATGATGCGGACGAATTATTCTTTACCGATACAATTGGTGGTGTCATCCCAATTACTAAGCTAGACAGAAATCCAGTATCCGGTGGTAAACCAGGTGCTATTACACTTCGTCTACGCGAAGCACTAGAAAAATTGATGGAAGAAGGTTTGCCTTAATAGGTAATCTACTTTCATTACATGGTAAACTTTTACCTTAAGAAAGGACATTATTTTGATTCAATTACAACACATTAGTAAAGTCTATGAAGGCGCTACTCGTGTGGAAGCATTAAAAGATATTAGCCTTGATGTTAAAGAAGGTGAAATCTTTGGCATTATCGGTCAATCAGGGGCCGGTAAATCCACATTGATTCGATGCATCAACATGCTCGAAGCTCCTACATCTGGCTCTGTTATCGTTAATGGTACAGATTTAACAACACTTAGCAAATCCGATTTACGTAAGCACGCAAAGATATTGGTATGATTTTCCAACATTTTAACCTTTTGTCCTCTCGTACAGTGTATGACAATGTGGCATTTCCGTTGGAATTACAAGGCTTGAGCAAATCCGAAATCAAGGAACGCATTACGCCAATCCTTGATATCGTAGGCCTTACTGAGCGTATGAATAACTATCCATCTCAATTGTCTGGTGGTCAAAAACAACGTGTTGGTATTGCTCGTGCCTTAGCGTCTAATCCAAAGGTTCTTCTTTGTGATGAAGCTACATCTGCTCTGGATCCGCAAACAACAGAATCCATTTTGAAATTGTTGAAAGATATCAACGAAAAATGGGCCTTACTATCGTTCTCATCACTCATGAAATGCACGTAATCCGTGAAATTTGTGATCGCGTAGCGGTTATCGAAGGCGGCGTAATCCTCGAGGAAGGTAGCACTGTTGAAGTATTTACACATCCTCGTGAAAATACCACAAAAGAATTCATCAGCTCTGTTGTGAGTGATAACTTACCGCCAGAAGCGTTAGAACATTTGGAATTACATGATCAATGGATTGCAGGTACAGCTCCATTAGTACGTCTTAAATTCACAGGCCAATCTACAGATGAACCTGTAGTGGCAGGTCTCGTACGACGCTTTAACCTCGATGTAAGTATCCTCTTTGGTGGCATCGACTATATCCAAAATACATGCGTTGGTCGCCTTATCGTTATCTTGAATGGTGACCCAGAAAATGCGCAAGAGGGCTTAGACTACATCAAAACATTACCAATTGAAAGCGAGGTGATCGGTTATGTCAGAGCAAATCATTAATCTTCTCATAACTGGTACCCTTGATACATTGCAAATGACCATCATTTCTACAGTCATGGCTATGTTACTTGGTATTCCTCTCGGTGTTATTTTGGTAGTAACCTCTAAGGGTCATATCTTAGAAAATGTAGCGCTTAATAAGGTGCTAGGTGCTATCGTCAATGCAACGCGTTCCGTACCATTTATCATTTTGATGGTAGCTATCATTCCATTCACTCGTATGGTGGCAGGCACATCTATTGGTACCACTGCAGCTTGTGTGCCTTTAACAATCGCTGCAATTCCATTCTTAGCACGTCTTGTAGAAACATCTATTAAAGATATTAACTTTGGCGTAATTGAAGCGGCCCAATCCATGGGTGCAAGTCCACTCCAAATCATTTGGAAAGTATTATTACCTGAAGCATTGCCTACGATTATCGATAATGTAACGGTTCTTATTGTTAACCTCATCGGTTACTCTGCAATGGCTGGTGCTATCGGTGGCGGTGGCCTTGGTGATATTGCTATCCGCTATGGTTACCAACGTTTCCAAGCTGATATTATGATTGCTACCATTATCATCTTGGTTATTTTGGTACAATTAGTCCAAATGATTGGCGATGCTTGGTCTAAAGCGATGAATAAGAAGTAGGAGGATCCTATGAGTATCAATGAGAAGTTGAGAAGTGAACAAAACGATGAGCTATTCACCGCTATATTAACGCTTGAAAATACTGAGGAGTGCTATGCATTCTTTGAAGATATCTGTACGATTAATGAATTGAAAGCTTTGTCTCAACGCTTACAAGTAGCAAAAATGCTACGTGCCGGTGATAGCTACGAAAAAATTGTAGAAGAAACAGGTGCGAGCACGGCTACTATTAGTCGTGTCAAACGATGCTTAGTCTATGGTGCTGATGGATATACATTAGCTTTAGATCGTCTAGGTGCAAAATAAAATAAACTAGCATGACAACGGTGGCCTTTTGGCTACCGTTGATGTGCTATCTACAGGAGGTTTATATGGAGTGGCTTATTGAGGTAACAGGTTTACCATTTGATATCCTAATTCTCGTTTTGCTCGCTGTAGCAGGTGCTTTTGCCGGCTTTGTAGACTCCATTGTGGGTGGTGGGGGCCTAATCTCTGTTCCTGCTATGCTATTAACGAACCTTCCGCCGAGTATGGCCTTAGGCAGTAATAAGCTGTCTAGTATATTTGGAGCTGGCAGTGCGTCGATTACATTCTTAAGAAATCACATGGTTGATTTTTCTCTAGTTCGTAAATTACTACCTTTTACATTTATAGGATCCATGCTTGGTACCTTAGCAGTTGTATCATTGCCACCCTTGTATGTAAAGCCTATTATTATCGTCCTACTCGTTTGTGTCACACTTTTTGTGGTATTTAAAAAGGATTGGGGCGAAATAAACCGCACCTCAGCAGTAGCAGGAAAAGCATTGTATATTTGCATGGCTTTTGCTCTTGTCATTGGTGTTTATGATGGTTTTATTGGCCCTGGTACAGGTACATTTTTGATTATGGGCTTTATTTTTACTGGCTTTGATTTTCTGCATGCTTCTGCGAATGCAAAAATATTGAATTTTACCAGTAATTTAGCATCCTTAATCGTATTTTTCTATTTAGGTCACGTCAATATTAAGTACGGTTTAGCTACAGGGGTAGGCCAAATTATAGGTGCTTATTTAGGATCTCATTTAGCTATTGCTAAGGGTTCGTCGTTGGTACGTGTTGTATTCTTGTCGGTAACGACAGTTATGTTGTTGAAATTAGTCTATGACTATGTTTCCACATTATAGGAGGGCAAGGTATGCCTCATAAAAGTGATGTACAAGTGGCATTGATTAGTGGTGGCACATCGGGCATCGGATTTGCTACGGCAAAATTGCTTCTTAAAGAAGGCTGGTGTGTTGTCATTAACGGTCGTGATGAAAAATCAGGACAAAAGGCTAAGATGAAATTGCGCCGCTATTCTTCAAGGGTGCAGTACATCCAAGGGGATGTATCGAAGATTGAAGATTGTCAGCGTATTGTAAAAGAAACCGTTAAATTATTTGGCGGTGTTTCTGCTCTCGTAACAGCAGCAGGCTATTATGAAGAAGAGCTTCTAGCAGATGTAACAGAAGCAGCCTTTGATGAAATGTTTGGCACCAATGTGAAAGGTACGGTTTTCTTGTGCCAAGCGGCATTGCCCTATTTGCGCGTTACAAAGGGCAGTATCGTAACGGTAGCTAGTGATGCAGGCTTACAAGGCAATGTGGCTTGCTCTGTATACGGTGCTTCAAAAGGTGCAGTAGTGAGTTTTACGAAATCACTATCCCTTGAAATGGCACCACATAATGTGCGCGTTAACTGTGTTTGTCCTGGGGATGTGGATACCTCTTTAGTAGATAAACAAATTGCAAATGCTCAGCAAAATGCAGAGGCTGCTAAGGCTGAAATGGGCCAACATTATCCCTTGGGACGCATTGGTCAACCTCATGAAATTGGGGAGGTTATTGTATTTTTATTGAGTAATAAAGCTTCCTTTGTAACGGGGGCAGCATGGACTATCGATGGTGGTCTCACTAGTTGGTAAGATAGAAAATATTGGAAGTTATTTTATTTTTTAAATCTATAGATAATTAGAAAAATTCATTTCACTTCTAGCAATAGAATGGTATAATAATACTAATAATATGACCTATAGTTGGTTCACAACAAAGGAGAATACTTATGGCAGAATATAATGGCGTAACACTTGAGCCACTTATGGATGGTTCTCAAGATCGTGACTATCAAGTTGAACAATTTATTTTCTGGGGTGCAGGTCGTGCAGCGGCATTGGCATTGTCCCCTAAATTCAGCAGTGTTGCTTTGTGCGCCAATGCAACGTATATGGTAACTCGCATTGCACATCTTTACGAAGTAGAATTGCAATCTGGTGCCGTAGTGGGTCTAGTTGGTGGTCTTAGCACAGCTGTAGGTACAGCGGCTATTTCTCTTCTTGTTCCTCTAAAAGCAGTTCGCGTTCCTGTAGCAGTTGGTTTAACATATGCTATCGGTAAAATTGCTCACATTTGGATCCAAGATGGTATGCCTTCTGATATCGAACGTTATAAACCAATGGTTGCTGAATTCCTTGAAAGCGGTAAAGCTATAGCAGGTGACATCATCCGTGATGCAAGCGCTAGCATTCCTTTCACACAAGGTCAACGCGACGTTTGGGCTGGTATTGCTAATGAAACAGGTCTTGCTAAAGAAACTTTGAAACAAGTTTACGAAGAAAAAGTAACACCTGCTATCGATAAATGGAATACAGAAACAAAATATCAAATCCATGACAATGCAGCAGAAGTTGTGGCGAAAGTAACTGATGCGGCAAAAGAGAAAATTGATGTTGCTAAAGAAAATATTGATGTAGCTAAAGAATTAGCTAAAGGTGGCGTAGAAGTAGCTAAAGCTTCTGCACAAGCTGCAGTAGAAACTGCAAAAACTAAAGCTAATGATGCTGTTGAAACAGCAAAAGATGTTGCTACAAACACTGTTAATACAGCAAAAGATAAAATTGGTGGTTTGCGCAAATAGGCGCTAAAGGATTATGAAGATGAATCCATTAAAAATTATTACATATGGTAAGTATTTTTAACGAATCTAAATTCGCCGCTTTTTTTAGGACGATATGGTAAGAAGCTTGCCTTTTGTACAACGAGCAGTGACCTTGTTCCTTTGTATGCGTGACAAGGACACTCCAAAAATATGTAAAAAGCAGTCATTGCTGGTGCCTTAGGGTATCTCGTATTACCTATTGATATTGTACCGGATACAATTCCTGTATTAGGTTGGATAGATGATGTAGCAGTGCTTGGTCTTGCCTTCAAGGTTGCCAATCGTTACATTAAAACTCGTCATCAAGAAGAGGCAAAAAATACTTCCCATTTGGTGGCAGTAACTAGCTTTTAACCATTAAGGCAGTTTGATCCGTTGCGATTGAACTGCCTTTATTTATTTGACACGCTAAAGTAATAGATATACAATGAAGGTTGTATTCTATGAAAAAAGAAGGATAAATATATGCATATTGCTTCAGTAAATGTACGATTTTACGAAACCGATATGATGGGTATTGCGCACCATAGTAATCATTTTAGATGGTTTGAAATGGCACGCATTGAATTCCTTCGTAAAATCGGTGTAACCCTGTGGGATATGATGAATGAGGATATTGTATTTCCTATCATGAATGTATCCTGCAATTATAAAGAACCAGCAAATTTTGATGATGAACTTCACATCGAAACATATTTGGTTAAGATGACACGTGCTCAAATGATATTCCGTTATCGTATGCGCCGTGCCAGTGATGGTGCGCTCCTAGCTACGGGAGAGACTAAGAATGCATTTATGTCAAAATCAACAGGTAAAATTGTGCGATTAGACGATACTTTTTATCAGCCTATGTTAGCAGCTGTTGAGGAGATGCCTAATGAGTAATGTACAACAATTGCCTATCGGCGTGTTTGACTCCGGTGTAGGCGGGCTATCTGTTTTAAAGGTCTTACAAGAACAATTCCCTAACGAAGACTTCATCTATATTGGTGATAATGCGAATAACCCGGTGGGAAATCGTAGTGATGATGAAATTACTTATTTAGCTTGTCATATTGCAGAGGCTCTTGAAAAACAGCCTGTAAAATTGATGGTTATTGCTTGCAATACGTTTACTGTTGTAGCCCTTGATGCGGTACGTGAACGCGTGTCTGTACCCGTTATTGGAGTATCACAAGGCGTAAACAGCGATTAGTCAAAGCAAAAGCAAGACCATTGGTATCATGGCGACGGTAGCAACTGTGAATAGTCATATTCATAAACATGTAGCCCTTGAAGTTGATCATGAAGTGCTTGTATGGGAGCAACCATGTCCTGAATTGGCAAGCCTTATTGAGCAAGGTCATTTAGATGACCATTTTGTACGCGATGTATGTACTGAATATCTAGAGCCTTTATTGTCCCGAGAGATTGAGGTCGTAGTTTTGGGCTGTACTCATTTCCCATTTGTACAACCTTTGCTAGAGGAACTAACGTCAGGGCGCATTCAATTCATCGACCCTGCTTTTGAAACGAGTGAACTTGTTCGCCGCAGATTAGAGGGTAAAGATTTATTTAACCCTCAAAAAACGGCGGGTACTGTGTCATTGTATTTTACAAAGGATATTGAGCTTGGTGACACATTGAGCGCTTCCTTCCTCGATACAAATCGTCGTACTATTGAACATATTACATTGTAAAGGAGATGCCCTATGTGGTTTTATAACATCCTAAGTGTAGTAATAGGTATTATTGTAGCTATTGCCGCTTTGTATTTATTATTCCGTTTGTTCGTATTGAAACAAGGTAATGAAAAGGTTATCTTGTTGCCAAAACGTGCGACAAACTTCCAAGTATCTGATCGTAATTTTGAATCCATTACCTTGTTCTGTGACATTCCATTTGTGAACAAAGGCCGTCAACTTGGTACAATTATGGATTTGTTCCCACGTCCATTGTTACCAGAGGAACATTTTGATGCTGTGAAAGTAGATGCATGGGCTATGGACATTAATCGTCCTCGTCATGATGGCTATTTTGAAGCAGTTATTATCAAACCTCGCAAAGGCGGTACTATCCGTGTATTCGTTACATTGACAGGTAAAAATGGCAATATTCGTGAAGATATTAAGGGCTTCCCTTATATGGACATCGATATTTACTACCAAATCGTAGGCCGTACAGATTATCATATCGATAAACAACGTATTCGTTTGACTGCTGAAGAAGTTCAAGCAGCATTGGTTCAATAAGGAGGCATAACAATGGCAGAATTAGAGTTAGTATGTGTGCCAACACGTATCCTTACAGATAATGATGACATCGTGGATGCTATCGTTGAATTTGGCGGTCATAATATTGGACCTGAAGATATCGTTTGTGTAGCTGAATCTGTAGTAGCTATTACACAAGGTCGTTTTACACGTCCTGAAGAGCTAGATGTATGCTGGCAAGCTCGTTTAATCAATCGTTTTATCCATCCAGATGGTTCTATGGCATCTATTTATGGCATGCAATCCGCTATGAACTTGGATGGTAAATGGAAAGTATTAGGTGCCTTCATTTTAGGTGCTATTGCTAAAATCTTCCGCAAACCAGGTGTATTCTATGCAATTGCTCGTGCAGCATCTTTAACAGATGATGTAACTGGTACAATGCCTCCATTCGACAAGCACATCGTATTTGGTCCAAAGGATCCAGATAAAGTAGCTGAGAAATCGTTTCTCGCACAGGCTGTTATGGCGCTGTTGTAGCTGACGTTAATGACTTGAAACGTTCCGCTGTGTTAGGTACAAGCCGTGGCATTGACGGTAATAAAATTGCACAATTGTTAATTGATAATCCATTTGGTAATGATAGCCAAATGACTCCGATTGTTATCATTAAAAATTACGCATCTGTATCTGGTAAATAACAGAAGGCTGTACTCATCACATAGAGATGGGTACAGCTTTTTTTATACTAATTAGGAGGTCTTATGTTACTAGGTTTAGACGTAGGTGGTACTTTTACAGATGCGGTCATCATCGATGGCCATCGTGTAGTAGCATCTGCTAAAAGACGGACTACCAAAGATAATTTAATGCAAGGCATAGGCGAGGCCCTTGATGCAATTCTCCAACATTGTGATACTACAAATATTGATCAAGTTACGCTGTCTACTACTGTGGTAACAAACACCATCGTGGAAGAGAAAGAGCAAGTGGTAGACCTGTTTGTAGTAACGGGACCTGGCCGGAATGTGGACGATATATTCCCTGTAAATCCTATCTATCTTCAAGGCTATACTGATCATAGAGGTATTGTGGTGGAACGTACACCTACAAATGCAGTTCGACATATAGCCGAAATGGTACAATCTCGCAGTGGCACAGATTTGGCTGCTGTATCTGCTAAATTTGGGGTACGGAATCCTCAAGAAGAATTATCTATAACAGAAGCCTTGAAAGATAGATATAATACTATCTCTAATGGCAGCTTATTAAGCGGCTCTTTGAGTTTTCCACGTCGCACTATTAGCGCATATTTTAATAGCGCTGTAACACCGGTATTTACAGTATTTAAGAAGAATGTAGAAGATGCGTTAAGCGTGCGAAACATTAAGGCTCCACTTCATATATTAAAGGCCGATGGAGGTTCTTTACCTATGGAACATATGGTGAGTAGACCAGTAGAGACGGCTTTTACAGGACCTGCAGCAACCGTACTAGGCCTATCTGCTCTTGGAGCTATTGGGAATGAACATACAGTTGCGTTAGATATTGGCGGTACCACTACAGATATTTCTTTGTGGAAACAAGGCAGACCGTTGATGACTAAAAGTGGTGTATCTATTCGTGAATACCCAAGTGCGGTACGCTCCTTTGCCGTTACCTCTGTTGGTATTGGCGGTGAATCTGTCGTTCGCGTTGTAGATGGTGAAATTACTGTCGGACCTGAACGGGTGGGCCCATCGGTAGCATTAGGTGGGACAGAACCTACACTAGGGGATGCTCTCATCGTACTAGGGTATGCGAGCTATGGTAAGGTTGAATTAGCTGAACGAGCTATGGAGGTATTGGCTAGTAAACTAACTGCTAGTGTAAAAAGGAGAGGCAGTTCAGACTCAACTACAATTAGCAGGGGATATAAATGTTTCTGCCGTTGCTCAATCAATCGTAAATAAGGCGTTGCAAACAATTCAGCATGGTATCGATGAGGTGGTAAGGGCAGAAAACAAACGACCTATCTATGTAGTAGCGGATATTGTGAACCCCGATGTGTTTGTGCCTGCTCAAATCGTGGTAGTAGGTGGAACGGCGCCAAGCCTTGGACTAGCATAGGTAAATATATGGATTTACCGATTACCATACCAGAAAATGCGGCGGTGGCGAATGCTATCGGAGCAGCCCTAGCATTATCGACCATTGAACTCACTGTTCATGTCGATACAAAACGACGCTTACTCGTTATTCCTGAACTAGGGATTAAACAACAAACCTGTACGTTGAAGCGAGTAGAACAAGTGGTGGAACGAGCTAAAGAAGCTCTCAGTGAAGAAGCATTGCGTTTAGGTCTTGGTAAGGACCAGGATATAGAGGTCATTAGTATGGAAGATTTCCCTGTTGTTGAGGGCTGGCAATCGATGGAACGATTAATCACTGTAAAAGTACAATTAGCAGCGGGGGTGAAACAGTATGTGGAATAAAGGCTTATCCTATCGTGAGCGTCATGGACTTATTAATATCCATAAAAATGTACGTAATAAGTTGAATACCGACAAAAATACATCAAATCATAGTTTAGGTCTAGTGTTTTTCCCTGCCTTTGACTGGAAGATTTCTGAAACCCATCCAGAACGACAAGAGCGATTGCTGTATACGCGTGATCAAATCGTTGAGGAAGGCTTATTAGATATACCTAATATTGTGGAATATAATCCTATCGTGGCCGATTGGGATACCATAGAGCGCGTTCATGTGGGCGCTCCTAACTTAGAGTCCTGGGTAACGGAAGCACATCGTGTGTCTGCAGGTGGTGCTATTGCCGCTGCTGATGCGGTTATGCGCGGTGAAGTAGATCGAGCCTTTGCCTTAGTAAGACCGCCAGGGCATCATGCGATGTCCATGGTTCATGGTATTCGTGGTTTCTGTACCATTAACATTGAAGCTGTCATGATTCAACATATGCGTCAAACCTATGGTATTAAACGGGTTGCTGTGGTGGATACAGATGTACATCATGGTGATGGCTCTCAAGATGTGTTCTATCATGATCCAGATACGCTATACATTAGTTTCCACCAAGATGGACGGACCTTATATCCTGGCACAGGCTTTATGGATGAATTTGGTGGTCCACAAGCCATCGGTGGAAATATAGATATCCCATTGCCACCTGGGACTGGTGACGAAGGCTTGATGAAGGTTATGCGTGAGTTAGTATTGCCAATCCTAGAAGAATTCAATCCAGACATTGTTATTAATTCTGCAGGGCAAGATAATCATTTTAGCGATCCATTGGCTAATATGCAGGTAACCGCAAAGGGCTATGCTGAGCTTGTAGATTTATTGCAAGCAGATATAGCTGTTTTAGAAGGTGGTTACTCCGTACAAGAAGCATTGCCATATGTAAATACTGGTATCATTTTATCCATGGCAGGCCTTGATTACAGCAAGGTCGTCGAACCTGCCTTTGACCCTGTTAAATATAAGCAAAGTCAAAATGTAAACGCTTATATTGATGACCTTATCGCTAAGTGGAAGGTACAATGGGCTAACCGTCATAAGATGGCCGAAGAGGAACGTACCGGTATGGGCGATATATGGTCGAACCGCTACAATGTGTACTATGATGAAACAGGTGTACAGGAGGAACGACTTGAAAAGGTGCGCATGTACGAAAATAAAGTTGGATGGCATAGCGTACTTTCACATGGTCAATATGGACCCTATGGGCCACAAAGTGTTTATGCCATGTTCATTCCTTGGCAAGCTGATGAGGGAACTCGTCAAGATGCCATTACAGAGGCCAAACGGGCTAAAGTAGAAGGCGGTGCAAGCCGTTATGTTGTGGTAGATCCACTTGGCGATGGACAATACAAGGTATAGTGGTAGATTCTCAAAGTTGTGACTTTTGGTAATGAACCATACTGTGTTAGAATTGGTAACTATAATCTGATTCGTAGTGATAAAAAATAGTTAAATTGTGATATAATAAGAAAAGATAACGCCCCTTTGTGTAAGGGGCGTTCTAATGTTTAGATTTAGAATGGTGAGGTTCCTATGCGCAGCGATAATAGAACAGCAGGTCAATTACGACCTATTAAAATAACACGGAATTTTACAGAGTATGCAGAAGGTTCTGTACTCATTGAGTGCGGTAAGACTAAGGTTATCTGTACAGCTACTGTGGAGGATTCTGTGCCGCGCTGGCTAAAAGGATCTGGTCAAGGGTGGGTAACAGCAGAATACTCCTTGTTGCCACGTTCTACGAAAACTCGCGTAAGCCGTGAAGCTGCAAAGGGTAAACAAACGGGCCGCACTGTAGAAATTCAACGCCTTATCGGTCGTGCTTTGCGCGCCGTTGTAGACCTTGAAGCACTTGGTGAACGTTCTATTACAATCGACTGCGATGTAATTCAAGCCGATGGAGGTACGCGTACAGCCTCTATTACAGGTGCCTTTGTAGCCCTCGTTGATGCGGTGGACTTCACCTTTGGTGGAGCAGGCAAATTCCCGATTACTGACTTCTGTGCAGCTATTTCCGTAGGTATTGGTCCAGAGGTCCTATTACGGATCTTTGCTATGAAGAAGATAGTGCAGCTATCGTTGACATGAACGTGGTGCGCACCGGCTCTGGCAATATGGTTGAGGTACAAGGTACTGGTGAACATGGTACCTTTAATCGTGATGAGCTCAACGTATTACTTGATTTAGCAGAGGCTGCTACAGATGAGCTCATGGCAAAACAACGGGAAGTACTTGGCACAACAGCAGATAAAGTAGGTAAGGTATATCCTACAGCTCCGGAGGTGTAAGGTGGAACAAATCGTATTAGCTACAGGAAATAAAGGGAAAATTCGTGAATTTTCTGAGGCTTTCTCTCATTTATCTATCGATTGTATACCGGTAAAAGAGGTTGTTACCATTGAGGAACCTGAGGAAACTGGTACAACCTTTTATGGAAAAATGCTCTTTTAAAAGGCTCACTATTATGCAAAGGCAACAAATCGTCCATGTCTTGCCGATGATTCTGGCATCACCGTAGATGCTCTTAATGGGGCACCAGGTGTATATTCTGCGCGTTATGCAGGTCATCATGGTGATGATCAAGCTAATAATGAAAAATTAATTCGCGAACTGCAAGGTAAAAGCGACCGCACAGGTCATTATGTATGTGCCTTAGCTCTCGTATATCCTGATGGCCGTGAAGTGACGGCTGAAGGCTATTGTGATGGACTTGTTCAAGATGAGCCAAAAAGGGGACAATGGTTTTGGCTATGATCCATACTTCTATGTACCTGAATTTGAAAAGACAATGGCAGAACTTAGCATTGAAGAAAAGGAAACCATCAGCCATCGTGGCCGTGCTTTACGCAAATTAATTAACAAGCTTTAATATTTTCGAACTATATGGTATAGTTCATATAAATATGTAATATAATAGTATTAGAGAACTTATAAAATGAAACGAATTGGTATTTTAAGTGATACCCATGGGTATCTAGATGATATAGATCTTGTCTTGGAGGCTACAGCAGACCAAGAAATTGATATGTGGCTTCATGCTGGTGATTATGGTGATGATGCACGCTATATGCAGGAACATACTGATATTCCTGTGTATGCAGTGCGCGGTAATAATGACCGTGTACAGCCTCTAGAACCGCGAGAACAGTTGATTCCTCTAGAGGATACCTATATTTACATGACTCATGGTCATGAGGTATCATATTATAATCGAATACAAAAACTGATTGAGTTAGGCACTGATATGGGGGCGCGACTCATCGTGTCCGGTCATAGTCATCATCATGGTGAGGTTCGTGTTCGTGATGCGGTATTTGTGAATCCCGGCAGTATCTCGTTGGCTCGTGACCGCTCAGGCGGTACATTTGCTATCGTTACCTACGATAATGGACAGTTTAGTGTAGAATTTGTGTATAAACAAGATATTGTTTAGTTATATGGTAAAAGCTTTGAGCCTCGACGGGTTAAGCTTTCAAAAAATAGTAAGTCTATGCATGGAAAGGGTTATGACATATCATGGATACACCAGTTAAAGCAAAGCCTAAAATGAAATTATATGGTTTTAATAATCTCACAAAGACATTGAGTTTTAATATTTATGATATTTGTTATACTCGTACGGAAGAAGAAAAAAAGCAATACATTCAGTACATTGATGAAGTATACAATGCAGATCGTTTAACAGCTATTTTAACGGAAGTAAGCCGCATTATCGGTGCTAACATCCTTAACGTAGCGAAACAAGACTACGACCCTCAAGGTGCGTCTGTTACGATTTTGATTTCTGAAGAGGAAATTGAAAAGGAAGATGTAGTCATGCATCTTGATAAATCTCACCTTACTGTACATACTTATCCTGAAAGCCATCCGCACAAAGGGGTTAGTACGTTCCGTGCCGATATTGAAGTATCTACATGTGGTCAGATTTCTCCCTTAAAGCACTTAACTATTTGATTCAAAGCTTTGATTCCGATATCCTTACAATGGACTACCATGTACGTGGCTTTACTCGTGATGTATCTGGTAAGAAAATCTATATCGATCATCGTATCAACTCTATCCAAAACTACATCAACGCAAAAACTCGTAATATGTACAACATGATTGATGTGAACGTATATCAAGAAAAATATTTTTCCACAAAAAAATGATGTTAAAAAGAATTTGATTTAGATAACTATCTCTTTGGTATTACTGAATCTGAATTGAGTGAACGAGAAATCAAACAAATTAAACATCAATTAAAACAAGAAATGATGGAAATTTTCTATGGTCGTAATTTGCCATCTGTAAAAGCATAAACTAAAATATATATTCTGTATGCTATGTGTCCTATCGGATAATACGTATATAGTACCAAAGTAGATAAGTCGTATATGGCTTTATCTACTTTTTATTTAATCATCATTTTTATTACTAAATTAGATTAATTGAATTTAATTCTAAAAATATTCGGAAAACTATATCGAAAAAAACTTGAATTGTTATATATCATTTTGTATAATACAATTAGTTAAAGGTATTAATTACCGACTCAAAAAGAGTCCGAGTTTATCCACAAAGGAGAATTATTATGGACGTACGTGAATTAGCTGTACAAAAAGAAACGTGAATTAAAAAGGTTTCTTACTGTAGGGAACTAAAATATGAATTGAAAAGACGCTCATGATTTATCTGTAGCTTACACACCAGGTGTAGCAGAACCATGCTTGCGTATTAAAGATAATGAAGCAGAATCCTTTGAATTAACTTGCCGTTCCAACATGGTTGCCGTTGTATCCGACGGTACTCGTGTACTTGGTCTTGGCGATATCGGTGCTGCAGCAGCATTGCCTGTAATGGAAGGTAAAATCTTTATTATTCAAAGAAAATTCGGCGATGTAGACTGCATTCCATTGGTTGTAGATACAAAAGATGCTGATACATTGATCAACACTGTAAAATTATTGCAAAAAAACTTTGCTGGCATTAACTTGGAAGATATTTCTTCTCCTAAATGCTATGAAATCGAAAACCGTTTGAAAGAAGAATTGGAAATTCCTGTATTCCATGATGACCAACATGGTACTGCAATCGCATGTTTGGCTGGTGTAAAAGGCGCTCTTCGTTTAGTTAAAAAAGATTTAGCTACTGCTAAAATCATTGTAAACGGTGCTGGTGCTGCTGGTGCAAAACATTGCTCGTTTGTTATACCTTGCAGGCGCTCGTGATATTACATTGTTAGTATCTTCTGGCGTATTGCACAAAGATTACAAACGTCTTGACTCCTTGCAAGCTGAATTGATCGACTTGCTTAAACTTGAAGAAAAACATGGCAACTTGGCTGAAAATGCTAAAGGTGCTGATATTCTTCTTGGTGTATCTGCAGCAGGTGCATTCACTAAAAGACATTTTGGAAAAACTTGGCTGACGATGCAATCGTATTCGCAATGGCTAACCCTAACCCAGAAGCAACATATGCTGATATGAAAGCAGCTGGTATTCGCATCGCTGGTACTGGTCGTTCTGATGCTCCCTAACCAAATCAACAACGTAGCAGTATTCCCTGGCGTATTCCGTGGTGCTATCGATGTTCGCGCATCCAAAATCACTGACGAAATGAAATTAGCTGCAGCTGATGCATTGGCTAACTTGATTCCAGACAGCGAATTGAACGAAGAAAACGTAATGCCATCCGTATTCGATCCTCGCGTAGCTCCAGCTGTTGCTAAAAGCAGTTGCTGAAGTTGCTGTAAAACAAGGTATCGCTAAGAATCCCTGAAAGTAGTAGAAGACGGTAGCTACGAAGGTTAATCTAATCATTTGACTGCTCAAAAAGCTATTGACATAACCATAAAATAACTATAGAACTATATGACATGCACCTCGAAAGGGGTGCATGTTTTTATATGTACTAATAAAATTTAAAAAATTAATGAAGTTGTAAAAAAGTACTTGTCACTAATTTGTATCAATGATATAATAATTTTCGTTGCAGAGCGATACTCAACAGAGTAAAAACTCAGCAAGAGTAGTGGTTGACATCAACTACCAGGTTTGCTATAATTAGCAAGTAATTAATGACGGGGCATAGCGCAGTTTGGTAGCGCACCTGGCTTGGGACCAGGGGGTCGCAGGTTCGAATCCTGCTGCTCCGACCATTTTTTTATTTGCGGGTGTAGCTCAATGGTAGAGCCCCAGCCTTCCAAGCTGGTCGCGAGGGTTCGATTCCCTTCACCCGCTCCATTTTTTTTTGCCTTTTTTAGGGTAAACTGCAATAGAGCATAGTTGACGATACATAGTACATAATTTATACTATAATAGATAATTACATATATAGGTAATCCACATGGTTCAGTAGCTCAGTTGGATAGAGCAACGGCCTTCTAAGCCGTGGGTCGGGGGTTCGAATCCCTCCTGGATCACCAAAGAAATAAGCGGATAGCTCGTAATGAGCTATCCGCTTTTTTGCTATATACATTGGTCTAAAAGACAGTAAAATTTGGCTTATAGGACAAAAAGTGTGTGAGAAAACCCTTATAACACTAGATATTTACTAGTGTTATAAGGGTTTAATCTTTTTCTGGAGAAGTTTGAAGGTGGACAAAAAGTGTGGGTGAAAACATCAATCACCCCTTGTAATTACTGACTAAAATGAGGTTATATCTTCCTATATATAAACAAATATGGAGGAAGAGTTTATGCGACAAATAAAATGTCCTGATTGTAATGAAACATGTATTAAAACACGGTGTTTTTAAAAATCTGGTTCTCAGCGTTGGTTTTTGCAAACATTGTAAGGTGGCATTTACCGTTAAAATTAATAATTTAAGTAAAGAGTTAAGCCTATTCTTGAATTGGTTATTCAGTACCAATATTCAAGCTGATATGCCTGGTAAAGGTCGTACATTCAGGCGTAAAACCGCTAAATTTTGGTCCATATGGCCATTGCCACCAAAAGTGGAAGAAGTACATGATGTGGTATATCTTGATGGAATTTACTTAGCTAGGAATTTATGTGTGTTGATTTGTTGCAATGATACTCATGTTCTAGGATGGTATGTCTGTCGTTATGAGCATGCTAGAGCTTGGCAGTGTTTAATGGAACGGATTGCCGAACCTAAAGTCGTTGTGTCTGATGGTGCTAATGGTTTGCCTAAAGCATTACGTAAAGTTTGGCCTCATAGCAGTCACCAAAGATGCCTGTTTCACATTTTTTGTCAGGTTAGACGATATACGACAAGTAGACCTAAAAACGTTAGCTGGGAAGGACCTTTATAGTCTTGCCAAAGCTTTTATTTAATGTGAAAACAATGGATCAAGCCTTTATATGGATTAATGAGCTTTCAGCGTGGCGAATGACATATTCTGATTTTTTACGAGAAATGACGATTGATGAATTCGGAAACAAACGCTCTACACATGAGCGTTTGCTTAAGGCTGAATCATCATTATGGCGTCTGATTAGGCAACAAACTTTATTTACTTTTTTGGAATGTTTTGATATTACAATACCTACAACAAATAATCGTATTGAAGGTGGAGTAAATGCTCAACTAAGAAGTATGTTACGGGCTCATAGGGGTCTTTCACTTGAAAGAAGACTAAAAGCGGTCTATTGGTGGTGCTATATGCACTCACCAAGACCGCTTTCTATTTCAGATATATTAAATTGTATGCCTACAGATGAATCGATTGCTGCTATCTACAAACGGTTATCTGATTATTGCCAAATAGATCGTTCCATCTCTCAATGGGGTGATGCTCCTGTTTGGAATGAGCTACATATGTCTACAGATTTTCCAACTTATTGGGATTAGTCACACACACTTTTTGTCCTATAACCCTAAAATTTATATGTGTTATAATAGTAAAAATGAAAAATAGATGAAAAGTGTTGCGGACGTGTTAGGGGACGTATTGTGATAAATATAAAGAAGATTTTTTTAAAGATATAAAGTTGCAAAAAAATATAAATCTGGGGGAAGGGCTTATGCTGATCCTGTACGCAATATTTTTTTGTTCAGTGTACACCAGAGGAGGAAGTAAGACAAAAAAACAATTCTGTTTTTACAACGAGATTTGGATGTGCCTATTGAAAGAATTAGTGTTGAAGAATCTATGGCTCATGTGAAAAGAGGAAAACGGGGAAGAGCGGATATAGTTATTTATAGGGATGATAAGAAAAAAGATGCACTTTTAGTAATTGAATGTAAGGCCCCTGAGGTGGATGTATCTTGTTATATAGTACGTGAGCAGGCTGAAGGGTATCTTAAAATTCTTGATGCTGATTATTATATGTTGATTAATGGGCATCAGATTATAATGTATAAATATAATTCTGGACTTGCTATAGAAATTGAAGGTATTCCTTCGTATAGGGAACTTTTAAATGATAAAGTGGAGTATGCTCAAGCATTGCCGATAAAAAGCATATAGTTATCATGATATTTTTATCAAAGGACCTTCAACGTGCATTCCAAAAAGAAAAATTATTTAGGTGATTCTACACCTCATGATATAAAAATTATTTGCACTTAATTTCTTAAATTTAATTTTATTAAAAACTGCTATTAATCATGATGATTTAATTGGGATAGGTGTGTCGGAGGATTTTTGGTGTAAAAAGAACTAGGTTTGGAAATAGTGCTGGTTATAACTATCAGGAGTTGACACGCTTGTTTATCGCTAAAGACAATAAGAATAAAGACTTAATTTGGGGTCTTAGTATGATTGGTTATTATAATACACAGTTAAATGTATCAATAACAAACAAGAAAAAAATAGACATCACTCTTTACAATTAGATTTGGATAAATTTTTGTGAATATAATCCAGTTACTAATATGGTAACTGTTACACATAATGGAGCGCTATCATTTGGTAGAGGTGGATCTATGAAACGTCAAGTTGTTATAGATTATGTAAAAAGCTAAAGCACCAAATTTAATTAGAGAGAATAAAATATATCTTGGTAGTTTAGATAATTCTAGGTTGTTGGAATGGGAGCATTCTGATGTTCAAAACTTTATAAATAACTTACTTCGATATGGAATACTTCGTGATGAAGTGCGTGCAAAAATATAAAAGGCAGTAATATCTATAAGGCTTTAATTGTTAAGACTGGACTAATAACGTTAGGAGATAATCTATTATGAAGTATATAGAAGAGATTTTTGATAAGATCGACCTTGATAATGCTAATCGAGATGAAGGCCGTCTATATGATCCAATACGTTGTTTTTTATTAGCGGCAACACCAGAGGAGCTTGTTCGGCAAAAAACAATTAAATTTTTGCAAAATAATTTAGGCGTACCTGTAAGTCAGATTTTTGTTGAAGAGTCCATGGCGCATACTAAAAAAGGCGCACGTGGAAGAGCGGATATTGTTGTTTATCGTGACACTGATTGTACAGATGTACTAATGATTATAGAATGTAAGGCTCCTCATATTAACATACTTGGTGATGAGGTCTTTAAGCAAGCTTCGGGATATAGAGAGATACTTAACGCTGAGTATATTATGCTGGTTAATGGTATAGAGGCCATTATATATTATTATAATGATGGAGCATATCATGAAGTTAAGGATATTCCTTTATTAGAGGAGCTTTTAAGGAAAGAAATTTCTTTTGTCGAGCCGGAACCCTTTGAGGCATTTAGATATGAAGAGCTTATGTCAGACGAGTTTCAAGAGGCATTTGCAGAGAATTGTGATATTAGTGAATATACGCCTCAATATATAAAAAGGCTTTTGCTCTTTAATTTGATCAATCTAATTATTTATAAAGAGATTAAAAAAATAGTAAGTTTTTGGAAAAAAATTAGGTGTATCCGACGATTGCCGTGTAAGTATGCCATATTTTGGTAATAGTGGCGGTGGTAATTATCAAGTTTGGTCTCATATGTTTATTGCAAAAGATTATCTCAATAGAGACCAAGTTCTAGGTATTAGTATATGTGCTACGGCACATACAGAGAATGATCCGCATTGGGGGAACCGTACTGGTACTACTCAATTAAATGTATCTATAACCAATAAAGAATCAAGACATCATTCTCTTCAATTAAATTTAGATAGGTGCTGTCGATATAATCCGCTTACTAATATAGTAGATATTACACATAACGGTTCTTTAACAAGAGGTAAAGGTGGAGCAGCTAAAAAGAGCTGATGTTATTGCATATATTAAGGACCGTGCGCCTGAGCTTGTTCATGGTGATGAAATATATCTTGGTCGTCTAAATAATTCTCGTCTGCTAGAGTGGAATGACTCTAATGTACAATCTTTCATAAGGAATTTATTACGTTATGCTGTACTTCGTGATGGATTTAGAGCAGAATACAAAAAAATCAAAAGTAATATTGTTAATAAAAAGACCGTTCGTCGAATGGTCTTTTTGTTTTATATAATCAAATCAAAAGTGCAAATTTAATTATCTCTCATAAACCTAGTATTTATCTATATTCTTGCCATATAAATTTAATTAGTCAAATTAAAAAGTCAAAAAAAGTCAAAAATTTTATCTTTGACCTATTGACTTTTTTGACTTAATCAGATTATTATAATGACATAAGGTTGAAGAAACCTAGAAATAAAAGCAAGAAATTAAACAGACTTAAAAAGTCAAATAGATATACTTGTAGTAAAAAAGTGAGGTAATTTATATGAACAACAACTTCAATAACTTTGGTAGCGACTTCGGTAGCATGAATGATTTATTCAATCAATTGATGGGTAACATGGGTGGTTATTCCACAGAAAACCGTCGTTATAAAATTAATGGTCGTGAAGTGACTCCAGAAGAGTTTGCTTTCTATCGTCAAACTGGTCGTTTACCTTCTAATGAAGAAATGCAAGCTGCTCAAGCTGCGCAACAAGGTAAAATGAAACAAGATGGTATCCTTGCTAAGTTAGGTACAAACTTAACTCAACAAGCTCGTGATGGTAAACTCGATCCTGTTATTGGCCGCAATAAAGAAATCCAAGAAACAGCAGAAATCTTAGCACGTCGTACTAAAAACAATCCTGTACTCGTAGGTGATGCTGGTGTTGGTAAAACAGCTGTAGTAGAAGGCTTGGCACAAGCAATTGTTAATGGCGATGTTCCTGCAGCTATTAAAAATAAAGAAATCATTTCCATCGATATTTCCGGTTTGGAAGCTGGTACTCAATATCGTGGTTCCTTCGAAGAAAATATCCAAAACCTTATCAAAGAGGTTAAGGCTGCTGGTAACATTATCTTGTTCTTCGATGAAATTCACCAAATCTTGGGTGCTGGTTCTACAGGCGATGGTCAAGGTTCTAAAGGTTTAGCAGATATCTTGAAACCTGCTTTGTCCCGTGGTGAAATGACTGTTATTGGTGCTACAACACAAGATGAATACCGTAACACAATCATGAAAAACGCAGCTCTTGCTCGTCGTTTCAATGAAGTTAAGGTAAATGCACCATCTCCAGAAGATACTTTCAAAATTTTACAAGGCATTCGCCCATTGTACGAAGCGCATCATAATATCGAATTGCCAGATGCTGTGTTGAAAGCAGCTGTAGATTATTCCGTACAATACATCCCTCAACGTAGCTTGCCAGACAAAGCCATCGACTTGATCGATGTAACAGCAGCTCACTTGGCTTCCCAACATCCTGTAACTGATATTAAAACATTAGAAGCAGATATTGCAGAAGCTAAGGCAAAACAAGAAGAGTTTGCTCAAAAAGAAGATTACGAATCCGCTATTAATGAAAAAATGCGTATTCAAAAATTACAAGAAGAAATCGACAACCACACTGAAAACCAAAAGGTTGTGGCTCAAGTTAACGATGTAGCTGAAGCTGTTGAAAGAATGACTGGTATTCCTGTATCTCAAATGGGTGCATCCGATATTGAACGCTTGAAAGACATGAAATCTCGTTTACAAGCTCATGTAATCGGTCAAGATAAAGCAGTAGAAGCTGTATCTAAAGCAATCCGTCGTAACCGTGCAGGCTTTGACGAAGGTAACCGTCCAATCGGTAGCTTCTTATTCGTAGGTCCTACTGGTGTTGGTAAAACAGAATTGGCTAAACAATTAGCACTAGATATGTTCGGTAACAAAGATGCTATCATCCGCTTGGATATGTCCGAATACAGTGATCGCACAGCAGTTTCCAAATTGATTGGTGCTACAGCTGGTTATGTTGGTTACGAAGATAACTCCAACACATTGACTGAACGTGTTCGTCGTAATCCTTACTCCATCGTATTGTTCGACGAAATTGAAAAAGCAGATCCTCAAGTTATTACATTGCTTCTTCAAGTATTGGATGATGGTCGCTTAACAGATGGTCAAGGTAACACAGTAAACTTCAAAAATACTGTTATCATTGCTACATCTAATGCAGGATTTGGCTATGGTCAAGATAATGACGATGAAAATAAAGTCGATGTAATGGAACGTATCGCTCCATTCTTCCGTCCAGAATTCTTGAACCGTTTCAATGCAGTTATCGAATTCAATCAATTGAAAAAAGAAGACTTGAAGAAAATCGTAGATTTGATGCTTGATCAAGTAAATAAAACCTTAGCTAAAAAAGAAATCACTCTTGATGTAACTGAAGCAGCTAAAGAATTATTAATGGAACAAGGTTACGATAAAACTATGGGCGCTCGTCCATTACGTCGTGTTATCGAATCTGAAATCCGCGATAATGTAACTGATTTCTACTTGGATCACATCGATGCAAAACACTTGCTTGCTGATGTTGTAGATGGTCACATTGTAATTAGCGACAAAGATGCTGCTAATACATCTGATGATAAATCTGCAGACGACAGCAAACAAGCTGATGATGTTGAATCCAAGGATAATAAATAATCGATAGGCTATCGATACTAACTAATGAATCCCTTACAACTCTCTCCATATACAAACTAATGATAGACCTATTGATACTGAGAGCACCCCACATAATGTGGGGTGCTTTTTTGTGTCTTACTATGCATTTTAATATGTGTATTAATAAAGAAATTTTGTATACATGACAAAAATCATTGCTAATATATCGACTTATTTAGTATAATCATACCTATAAATTCAATATTCTATAGAATTTAAAAAAGAGATGAAGAAAGGGAGGAGATTATTGATGTCACATTATGTGATCTAAATAGCGATTTAGGGTGAAAGTTTTGGCAACTACACATTAGGCATGGATGGTGAAGTGTTAAATCACGTCACAAGTGCTAATGTTGCCTGTGGATGGCATGCTGGAGATCCTCTCATTATGGATGCTACAGTTCGCATGTGCAAGGAAAAGGGCGTAGCCGTAGGGGCTCATCCTGGGTATCCTGATTTAATGGGCTTTGGTCGTCGAGCAATGGCAGTAAATCCTGCAGAGGCTAAAGCATATATGATATATCAAGTTGGTGCACTACAAGCCTTCTGTGATAGTTATGGTGTTATATTACAACATATGAAATTGCACGGTGCTTTTTATAACACCGCTTGTGTAACCCCTGCATTGGCAGATGCTGTATTAGATGGCTTACAAGCGGTAAACCCTAATATTGCAGCTATGGTGTTGAGCGGTAGCTATATTGCTAAAGAAGCAGAGCGTCGAGGTATTCCTGTAATTCAGGAGGTCTTTGCTGACCGCGGTTATACTGATGAAGGTACATTGGTACCTCGTACAGAACCTGGCGCTTTTATAAAAGGCCCTCAAGAGGCTCTTGAACGAGTTCTTATGATGGTTACAGAAGGTAAGGTTGTCACTAATACAGGTAATACTATTGATATTGCAGCTGATTCCGTATGCGTACACGGCGATAACCCAGAAGCGATAGCTTTCACAAATCACATTCGTGAAGGCCTTACAAAAGCGGGCGTTACAGTGGCTAATTTTCAAAACCGTAAATAGTAAAACGGCCATTAGAAAATAAGCAATATATAGCAAATATGTAATAAATAGTGAATACGTAATAAATAGTGAACATGTAGTAAATAGTAAATACATAATAGATCGTTAATAAATAAATTATTGTGTGGAGGTTTTTATGAAACCAATTTCAGGTAAAGCAAGTTTATCTGTCCTCTTGGGGGCAGCTTTCTTGATGGCTACGTCCTCTATTGGGCCGGGCTTTATGTTACAAACGGCGGCATTTACAAATGATTTAAAAGCAGACTTCGCGTTTGCCATCATTGTGTCTGTTATTTTTTCAATTATTGCACAGCTTAATGTGTGGACAATCATTGGCATATCTAAAATGCGTGGTCAAGATATTGCCAATAAAGTATTGCCAGGACTTGGCTATTTCGTAGCATTCTTGATTTCTCTTGGGGGCCTTGCGTTCAATATCGGTAACATTGGGGGCGCGTCTATGGGCCTAAATATTGTATTTGGTATTGATACAACGACTGCGGCGGCTATCAGTGGTATCTTGGGTATTCTATTATTCGCATCTCCAAAAATGGGTGGTGTACTAGACAACACTGCTAAAATTCTTGGTACGGTAATGCTTGTATTGATTGGTTATGTAGCGTTTTCTACAAACCCTCCAGTGGCTGAAGCGGTTACTCATGCGGTGGCACCAACGCATTATCCATGGCTTGCAACTATTACCCTTATCGGTGGTACCGTAGGTGGTTACATTACATTCTCTGGCGGTCACCGCCTCATTGATGCAGGTATTACTGGTCAAGAACATTTGAAAGATGTACGTCGTGCAGCCTTCATGGGTATGTCCGTAGATGCAGTGGTTCGTATCTTGTTATTCTTAGCCGTTCTTGGCGTTGTGTCTATGGGCTATGTACTAGACCCTAAAGATCCAGCTGGTTCTGCATTCCTTCTTGGGGCTGGTGAAATTGGTCATAAATTATTCGGTATCGTGTTCTTCTGTGCAGCCTTAACATCTGTAGTAGGTGCAGCGTACACATCCGTGTCCTTCTTAAAAACATTATTCAAAGTAGTAGAACGCAATGAAAAATTGACTATTATGACATTCATCTTCGTTTCTACATGTATTTTGATCTTCGTTGGTAAACCAGCATCCTTGTTGATTTTGGCTGGCTCCGTAAACGGCTTAATCTTGCCGATTACATTGGCAGTAATGCTCTTTGCTACTCATAAATCTGCAATCGTAGGAGACTACAAACATAATAAACTGTTATACTATACAGGATGGATTGTAGTACTTGTAACAGCTTACATCGGTGTTACATCCTTACAAGGCATTGCTAAATTACTTGGTTAATTTGATAATTGTGAAAGTACCATTATTTTCGTTTGAAGGTAATGGTTCTTTCTGGTTTTAGGAAGGAGATACCTATGAAACCTATAATTTCACCTGTAGGGGATTGCGCTATCTCTATTGATTTTGGTCAAGTCATCGATCCAAAGATTAATCGACATATTCGTCAAACGATAGAGCGAATTCAAGAGCTGAATCTAGATGGTATTATTGAATTAGTACCTACCTATTGTGCATTGCTTTTGCAATATGATGCTATGTTATACACCTATGCAGAATTGTGTAACATCATTGAGCCTACATTGGAGCAGACTGTAACGGATAATGCTAATGAACTTGTTACCGTCGTGGAAATTCCTACCGTTTACGGTGGTGAGTTTGGTCCAGACCTTGGTTTTGTAGCCTCTCATAATAATCTAACTGAAGATGAGGTCGTAGCAATTCATAGTGGTACTGATTACTTGGTATATATGCTTGGCTTCATTCCTGGTTTTACCTATTTGGGCGGCATGGATCCACGTATTGCAACGCCTCGTTTGCCCTCACCAAGAACATTGATACCTGCAGGCTCTGTAGGCATTGCAGGAGCTCAGACTGGCACGTATCCATCCGACTCTCCAGGGGGCTGGCAAATCATTGGCCGTACACCGGTAACCATGTATGACATGTCTAAGAAACAAGCGGCGCTATTGAGTGCTGGCGACTATGTGCGCTATGTGCCCATAGATGAAGCGGAATATAATCGTATTAAAGCATTGGGGGCGGACTATGCGCCATCCATGTATGAAGTAGAGGTAGGTGAGTTGCGTGGCTATTAATGAGTTTAATAAATTATCTATCTACGTAAATGCACCTGGCATGTACACCACCATTCAAGATAAAGGTCGCGTTGGGTTCCAACAATATGGTATGCCTGTAGCAGGTCCTATGGATAGTGAAAGCTATCTCTTGGGGCAAGCGCTAGTAGGTAATGTAGAACCGGCAGGTGCCTTAGAGTGCACATTGCTGCCGCCTACACTCACCGTGAAAGGCACATGTATCGTTGCTTTCACAGGGGCCGACATGGAACCAACCATCAATAGTGTACGAGTACCGAGATATATTCCATTTGTATGTCACGACGGCGATGTTATTTCCGGTGGTTTTAGCCAATGTGGCGTGCGCATGTACATTTCTTTCTCTGGAGGTATCGACGTGCCAAGCATCAACGGCAGTGTATCGACCCATACAAAGGCGAAAATTGGGGGCCTTGATGGGCGACCATTACAAAAGGGTGATGAACTTGGCATAAAAGCGTTCACCAGAGATGAAGTGCATGTCTGCGATTACCGTGGTGAAGGGCATACTCTATTCAATACCGCCTTATATAACCGTGGGGGCCGTGAATGTCATGAACCATTACGCGTTGTATTAGGTGATCAGGCAAAACATTTCACCGGGAAGGGAATCAAGACCTTTAGTGATAACATCTATACACTGACTGTAGAATGTGACCGTATGGGCTTCCGCTTAGATGGTCCTGAAATTGAACACGTAGACAGTGCAGATATAATTTCTGATGGTGCCGTATTTGGCTCTATCCAAGTGCCATCGAATGGACATCCCATTGTCCTTATGGCAGATCGCCAAACAACAGGGGGCTATACAAAAATAGGCACTATCATTACCGCGGACCTACCTCGGCTTAGCCAATTGCCGGTAGGGGATGGGATTAACTTTAATATCGTATCTATTGACGAAGCGCAAGACATATACCGAGCCTATATGGAACGTTTACATAAGCGTATCAAATTGGCTCATGAACAAAGTTCCTATGTATTTAAATTGAATACTGTAATATGAATACTGTAATATAAAAAAATAACGTCTAAAAGAGTTACTTCTTTAGACGTTATTTTTATTTTTCGACTGCCAATGTATCTCAATTTGACTGAAAAAAACTAATTTATAAAAAAATTTAATGAAATATAGTGCTGTGAAGAGGGATAACTCTAAGAGTATAGTTATATAAGGCATTGCAGCCATTATTTTTAGAGTGTTATCAATTATATTTATATGGAAAAAGATAAATTGTGAGTTTAAATTCATCTTCTCTTCTAAATTATGGTATAAAATCACCCCAATTGTTAAGTTTTTATTTTTAAAAGAAGTTTAAAATAGTCACGTTATTGCTGTATTTGCAATAGGTATTCCAAAAAAATGAAATATTAGTGAAAAGGGGTTGCAAGCATATCGAAAAATTTGGTATACTGTCTATATCGAAAAAACTTGAATTGAAATTACTTATTATATAGAAGTTTGAGAGATATATAGTAGTTTAAAGGAGAAAATGAATGAACAAGATTTTTAAAGTAGTTTGGAACAAATCCAAAAATTGCTACGTAGTAGTATCTGAATTAGCTAAAAACAATAGCGGTAAAAAGAAAATTGTTGTGGCTGGTATCTTTGCAGCATTAGCTATGACTAATGCTAATGTAGCATTGGCTGTAAACGAGGTGCCTACATCTACTGGTGGTGCATCTGTAGCTTTTGGTGATAGTGCTACTGTTACAGGTGCCAATGCAGTCGGTTTAGGTAACAGTGCTAGTGTTACAGGTGTAAATGCAGTTGCTTTAGGTACAAATGTAAAAGCTACTACTAGTGATGCTGTTGTAATTGGTACTGCTGCAAAAGCAGAGACTGCTGCTGGTGGGGTTGCTATTGGTCAAAATGCTTATTCAAAAGGTCTATATGGTAATACACCAAGTGTTGCTGTAGGTAAAAATTCAATTGCAAATGGTGGTACTGCGATTGCTATTGGTACTAGTGCGACAGTAAACGAAGCTGGTACTTCATTTTCACAAGGTATTGCCATTGGTGGTGGTGCATTACCGGGGCAAGGGGCTACCGTTGTAGGTGATCAAGCTATTGCTATTGGTGGTAATACTAAAGCCCTTGGTCACTCCTCCATCGTTATTGGTGGTGACGATGCTGATAGAATGACGTCTACTAAAGCAGTTTATACTGATATTAATACAGGTAAAGCTACTGTCGCTACTGTTTCTGATGCTGTTAAAGCTTTAACAGGGTATGAAATTAAGTGGAGGGATTATAATAATGCTACAGCAGACCATATCGGTATCACAGTGGGTACTAAAGGGCAATCTGGTAATGCTGGTATTGCTATTGGTACGGGTGCTGACTCTAAAAATCGTATTGCTGGTGCTTTGACAGGTATTAACACAAGTGCTGCTGATAATGATTCTGTAACAAATGCAATCGCTATTGGTACAGGTGCGAAAGCAAACCGAGATAACTCTGTTGCATTAGGTGGCGGCTCTACTACAGATAAGCCAGGTACAATACAATCTAGCTATACCTTATCAAATGGTCTTACTGCAACTTGGGCTGGTGGTGATAAAACTTTGCCGGGTGATATTGTTTCCTTCGGTGCTGAAGGCTATGAACGTCAGTTAAAAAACGTCGCTCCTGGTGAAGTAAGTGCTACTTCTACAGATGCTATCAACGGTTCTCAGTTAGCTGCTATCGTAGATCAAATTGCATATAAGTATGTATCTATTAATTCTACTGATACTCCTAATAAAGACAACACTGGTGCAAAGGCTAATAACTCCATTGCTATTGGTCCTAATGCATCTACAGATAATACTGCAACAAGCTCTGTAGCTATTGGTGATGGTGCTAATACAACAGGTCGATCTACAGTTGCATTGGGGTTATCAGCACAAGCTACATCGGCAAATGCTACAGCGTTAGTGCTAACTCCATTGCGTCCCAGGATGATACTGTGGCAGTTGGTCATGGTGCTAAGGCAACAGATGGCAATGCCAGTGCTTTTGGGGCTGATGCGATAGCTTCCAATATTGAGTCTACTGCAATTGGTCATGGTACTGCTGCATCTGGTGCATCCTCTACTGCATTGGGAAATAGGACAAAGGTCGGTGGAACTGCAGGTGTTGGTATCGGTATGTTAGCCAATGCAACTAAAGATTATGGTATTGCTATTGGCGGACAAAGCTCTTCCACTGCAGATAATGGTATTGCTATTGGTAGAAATAGCTCAGTATCAGAGAATAATGGTATTGCTATCGGTGATGGTGCTAGTGCTACAACTGCTGATGGTGTTGCAATAGGTTCTAAGTCTGTTGCTAGTACTGCAGCTGGTGTAGCTGGTTATAATGCTAATACTGGTCGTACTGATACATATGCTAACTTAACTGGTGCAACTTTAACATCTACATTGGGTGGCGTTGCAGTAGGTACAACAAATCAAACTCGTCAAATTAACTATGTAGCTGCTGGTACGGCTGATACAGATGCAGTTAACGTGGCACAATTGAAGAGTGTAAACCTTGCTTTCACAGGCGACACTGGTTCTGGTGACGTAAACCTTGCTAACAGTAAATTAGCTGTAAATGGTGATAATACATATATCACAACTACAGCTAATGGTAAGAAAATTACTATTGCTGGTAAAAAACAAGATATTACTGTAACTAATGGTGTTGCTTCTGCAACTGCAGGTATGGCAGATGCTCAAAACGTAGCTGATGCAATTAATCAAGCAGTTGCTAATAGTTCTTCTAGCTGGAACTTATCTGCTAATGGTGAAGCGACAACAGCTACAGTTGAAAAAGGTAATAAAGTAGATTTCTCTGGCGACGATAACATTACTGTTGCAAGAAACGATAAAAACATCTCTTTAGCTTTGAAGAAAGATCTTACTGGCTTGAACAGTGCATCTTTCAATAATGCTGCAGGCAATCCAACTGTAAAAATTGATGGCAACACAGGCATCAATGCAGGCGACATGAAGGTTACTAATGTAGCAGATGGTGTAGCTGACAAAGATGCTGTCAATGTTTCTCAATTGAAGAAAACAGACGCTAAAGCAGAAGCTAACAAAGCTGCACTTACTAACAAAAATTTCCTTAGAAGGTAATACTGGTTCTACAACAGAGAAATCTTTTAAATGATGGAGCTGTAAGCTTCAAAATTAAAGGTGAAGATGGTATTGCTACAACAGCTGCTGGTAATGATGTAACAGTTAAACTTGATGCTGATACTAAAGGTAAAATCGATAATGCGGCTGATAAAAACTTGAGCAACTTGAACCCAGCTGGTGAACAAAAGGTTAAAGATTTAGCAGCATGGAAAGTTGTAGCTAACAGTGGTACTGCTGAAAATGTTAAAGGCGGCGACACAGTTAAGTTTATCGACGGTGATAATGTTGAAATTACGCAAGCTGGTAAAGATTTTACAATCTCCACTAAGAAAGATGTAACATTCGATAATGTAACTGCAAACCAAGCTATCACGGCTCCTAAAAGTAAAGCTACAACTGGTGTAGAAACACCGCAAGTAACAGGCTTAACTAATAGAGACTGGACTCCAGGTCAAACAACACCTGTACCTGGTCGTGCGGCTACAGAAGATCAATTGAAACAAGTTGATAATCAAGTAGCTACTAATAAACAAAATATTGCTGATAATAAAACAGCAATCGATAAAAATACAACAGCTATTGCTCGTAAAATTTTCTTAAATGGTAATACTGGTACTACAACTAAGAAATCCTTAAGCGCTGATGATGTAGACTTCACTATTAAAGGTGAAGATGGTATTACTACAACCGCTTCCGGTAATGATGTAACAGTTAAACTTGATACAGATACTAAAAATAAAATCGATAACGCTGCTGACAAAGATTTGAGCAATTTGACTCCAGATGGTAAAAAGCAAGTTAAAGATTTAGCGGCTTGGAATGTAGTTGCTAATAATGGTACTGCAGAAAAAGTGTTAGGTGGCGACACTGTTAAATACATTAATGGTGATAACATTCTCATTACTCAATCTGGTAAAGATTTCACATTCGCTACTAAGCCAGATGTAACATTCAATACGGTAACGGCTAACGACACTATTACAGCTCCAAAAGTTAAAGCTACAACTGGTGTGGAAACGCCTCAAGTAACTGGTTTAACTAATAAAACTTGGGATCCAAATAACATTACATCTGGTCGTGCAGCAACTGAAGACCAATTGAAAGCTGTAGATGATCAAGTTAAAGCTAATAAAGACAATATCACTCAAAATGCTGGTGATATTGCAACAAACAAACAAATATTGCTAAAAATGCTGGTGATATTGCTGATAACAAAACTGCTATCAATAAAAATGCTGGCGATATTGCAAACAATGCAAGAGAAATTGCTGCAAACAAAGATAAAATCGACCAAAATACAACAGCTATTGCTCGTAAAATCTCCTTAGGCAGTGATGATGGTGATACAGATGAAAAATCTTTGAGCACAGGTGATGTGAAGTTCAATATTAAAGGTGAAAATGGCATTACTACTGCAGCTAATGGCGTAGATGTAACTGTTAAATTGGACGATGCTACAAAAGATAAAATCGACAACGCAGCAAATAAAGACTTGAGCAACTTGACTCCAGCTGGTGAACAACAAGTTAAAGATTTAGCAGCTTGGAATGTAGTAGCTAACAACGGTACTGCGGAAAAGGTTCAAGGTGGCGATACAGTTAAATTCATCGATGGTGATAATGTTACCATTACACAAAATGGTAAAGAGTTCACTGTTGCCACAAAGAAAAATGTAACCTTCGATAACGTTACAGCAAACCAAAAAATTACAGCTCCAGAAGTGAGTGGTTTAACAAATACTACTTGGGTACCAGGTCAAACAACACCTGTATCTGGTCGTGCAGCCACTGAAGATCAATTGAAAGCCGTTGATGATCAAGTAACAGCAAATAAAGCTAACATCACTAAGAATGCTGATGCTATTAAAGCTAACAAAGATAATATTGCAGCAAATAAAGAACAAATTGATAAAAATACAACAGCTATTGCTCGTAAGATTTCCTTTAGGTGGTAACACTGGTTCTACTGATGAAAAATCTTTGAGCACAGGCGATGTGAAATTCAATATTAAAGGTCAAAATGGTATCGTTACTGAAGCTAATGGTGATGATGTAACTGTTAAGTTAGATGATGATACTGCAAACAAAATCAACAATGCAGCAAATACTGATTTGAGCAACTTAACTGATGCTGGTAAACAACAAGTTAAAGACTTATCTGCATGGAATGTAGTGGCTAACAATGGTACTGCTGAAAAAGTTGAAGGTGGTAACACAGTTAAATTCATCGATGGTGATAACATCTCCATTACTCAAAATGGTAAAGACTTCACAATTGCTACTAAGAAAGATGTAACATTTGATACTGTAACTGCAAATCAAACAATTACAGCACCTAAAGTAAAAGCAACTGATGGTGTAGAAACTCCAGAAGTAACAGGCTTGACTAATAAAACTTGGACTCCAGGTGTAACACAACCTGTAAGTGGTCGTGCCGCAACTGAAGATCAATTAAAAGCAGTTGATGATCAAGTAGCGGAAAATAAAACTAACATTGGTAAAAATACTGATAATATTGCGAAAAACAAAGCTCAGATTGATAAAAACACAGAAGCTATCGGTCGTAAGATTTCCTTAGGTGGTAACACTGGTTCTACTGATGAAAAATCCTTGAGTACAGGCGATGTGAAATTCAACATCAAAGGCGAAAACGGTTTAACAACTGTAGCTGATGGTGAAGATGTAACTGTTAAAATCGATGATGTTACTAAAGCAAAAATCGATAATGCAGCAAATCAAGATTTGAGCAACTTAACAGATGCTGGTAAACAACAAGTTAAAGATCTATCTGCATGGAATGTAACTGCAGCTGGTGGTACTGTTGAAAAAGTACAAGGTGGCGATACTGTTAAATTCCAAGCTGGTGATAATCTTGAAGTTAAACAAGACGGTACTACTTTCACATATAGCCTAGCTAAAGACGTGAAAGGTCTTAACAGTGTAACTGTAGGTGATGAAAATGGTCCATCCACTAAGATCACTCCTGCTGGTACAACTGTAAAAGATGCAGCTGGTAACTCTACAACAGTTAATGGTGCAGGCATGACTATTAACCCTGCAAACGCTGCAGCTAGCCTGTATCCCTTACTGTAGACGGCTTGAACAATGGTGGCAACCAAATTCATGGTGTAGCACCTGGTACAGCTGACACAGATGCAGTAAACGTTAGTCAATTGAAAGGCGCACAAGCGGGCTTACAAGAAGCTATTAATCGCGTAGGTGTTGAAACACAACGTGTTGGTGCTCATGCAGCGGCTATGGCAGCGTTGAAACCAATCCAATATGATCCATTGGAACCAACACAAATCATGGCTGGTATTGGTAACTACCGTGGTGAAACAGCTGGTGCAATCGGTCTTGCCCACTACAAAACTGAAGATACTATGTTTAATGTTGGTGTTACACTTGGTTCTAGCCATAATATGATTAATGCTGGTGTAACTCATAAATTTGGTGGTAGCCGTGATAGAAAAGATGCGATTCCAGAACGTTATAAAGCTGGTCCTATCAGCTCTATCTACGTAATGCAAGATGAAGTAAGTCACTTGCGTTCCCAAAATGAAGAGTACAAATCCAAGCTTGAACAACAACAATCTGAAATTGATGCGTTGAAAGCAGCAGTTAACCAATTGTTGGCAAATAAAGCATAATCATATTGTACATATAGTTAGAACTATGTATATCCCGTGAATGGATATGTAAAACTAGAAAGAGCCTTCCTCGAAAGAGGAGGCTCTTTTTAGTATGAAAACAAAAATAGTTTATTAAAGCTATATCTGAAAAATAAAATAGTCTGAAAAATTCTAATTTAATAATTAATAAAATTATCGATAAAACTGTATATAAAGAATAATTTATGAATATTTTTTTAGACGATGATTAATTTTGTAATGAAATCTAATATTCTTTTCATTCTCAATTAGAAGCATAAAAAAATTCATATAATATGCAATTTATTAAGGTGAATTATAAATGAATTATGATAATACTGCGTGTTTAAGTATACTCTATGCATAATTGAGATAATAGTAAATATCCAAAAATTACACTTTTAAATTGAGAAAATTAGATAAATTATGGTAAAATTAAAAGATAAGTTTTTATAAATGTAAAGCTATGTAGCTTTCATTATTTCCAGACTGAGAGAAGTATGGAACATATCATTCATATAGTTGAGGGTTAGTAATTTAGAAGAGGAAAACATATGAATAAAATATTTAAAGTAATTTGGTCTAAGTCCAAACAGTGCTACATTGTAGTATCTGAAATGGCAAAAAATAAAACAGGGAAAAAGAAAATTGTAGTAGCAAGTATCTTAGCTGCCTTGGCGATGCAAGTTGGTGTAGTTGCAGATGTAACTGCAGCAGATAGACCGACTGGAACTATTGAGGGCGGTACTAAAATGTATTCAAACTTAACTAATGGTCTTGCTATCGGTAATGAATCCCAGTCCAACAGTCATCAATCTATTGCTATCGGTTACAGAGCAATAGCTAATTCACAATATGCTGATCCAGCTCAACCAGCTGTAGCTATTGGTGCTGGTGCTCATGCGACTGGCAGAGGTGGAGTATCCTTAGGCCTAATCGCGAATTCTAGTGTTCGTGGTACTGCTATTGGTAGTGCTACTCAGGCGACTGGCTTTGGCGCTTTTGCAGGTGGTACATATGCACAAGCAACTAATGCTGGCGATGTTGCTATTGGTGGCGCATCATCCGATCAATTTAATAATTATGCTGTTGCTTCTGGTGGGTATAGCGTAGCTATTGGTACTGCTGCTAAGGCAGATGGGGGTGCAGGTGTAAGTATTGGTTATAAGACAAATGCTAAAACATCTAATTCTCTAGCTGTTGGTTCTGAATCTCAAGCTACCGGTGAAGGTGCGGTAGCAGTAGGCAGAAAGAATACGTCTACAGGCGCGTCTTCAACAGTTTTAGGTATTTTATCTACAGCTAGTGCTACATCGGCTACTGCTGTTGGTATGCAAACTACTGCTACGGGAGAAAATTCCCTTGCGGTAGGTCATCTATCATCTGCAATAGGTAAAAATGGTGTTGCTGTAGGTACTAATAGAACTACGGCTGCGTTAGGCGGTGTTGCAGTTGGTCAAGCTGCTAAGTCTAATAAATTTAATAGTGTTGCTATGGGGATGAATGTAACGGCTGATGGTGATAATTCTGTGGCGTTAGGTGGTAGTGCTTCAGCAAATAGTGATGGAACTATTGCCATTGGTTCTTATGGATCTACTCCAACGAAAGCTACAGGCAATAGAGCTCTTGCAATCGGTTCTGCTACGACAGCTAATGGTCTAGAATCAATTGCCATAGGCAGTCGCGTTAACTCCACATCTCAACATTCTATTGCTATTGGTACTAGAGCTAATGCAAGTGCTGTTAAATCTGTTGCTATTGGTCCTGATTCTATAGCTACCGTAGATGGTGGTGTTGCTTTAGGTCGAGATTCAGTTGCTAATGTAATAGGTGGTGTTACTAATAAAGGTTATAATCCTAATACAAACCGTACAGATATTTATTCTGGTTTAACTGGCAATGTACTTACTAGTACAACTGGTGCCGTTTCTATTGGTAATGGTACTACTGTAACACGTCAACTTACAGGCCTCGCAGCGGGTACAAGAGATACAGATGCAGTTAACGTAGCCCAATTAAAGAGTGTTAACCTTGCGTTCTCTGGTAATGTAAATACTGGCAATGTGAATATTGCAAATAGTACATTAGGCCTTAAGGGCGATAATACATATATTACAACATCTGCCAACGGTCAAAACCTTACAATTTCTGGTAAAACACAAAATATTGATGTCACAAATGGTCAAGCTTCTGCAAATGCTGCAGGCATGGCTGATTCTAAAAATGTAGCGGATGCTATCAATAAAGCCATTTCTGCCAATGCATATCATTGGAAATTAGCGGCAGACAGGGATCCTAGTGCTCCTGAAGTAATTAATAAATCAGATACTGTAATCTTTGGTGGGGACAACAATATTACAGTAACTCGTAGTGGCAAAAAATTACTACTTCTTTGAATAAGGCGATTACTGTAGATACTGTGAAAGCTAATAGATCTGTTACGGTTTCTTCTGGTGGCAATCAAATTACTCTAGATGGTACAAACGGTTCTGTAAAAGGTAGAAACTTTACTGGCGATTCATTTAAAGCCGGCGATAATGTATTGAGTAATACAACGCTTCAAATTGGTCCGACTACTGGTAGTAATAATGTGACCATAACTCGTGATGGTTTAACTGCAAAAACTGCTACGAAAACTGTTAAGTTTGGTACAGATGGTATTAGTGCAGGTGGTCAACAAATTACCAATGTTTCTAGCGGTGGTAATGTAGGTACTAATGCAGCTAACATTACAGATGTTAAGAATGCTGTAGCTGCTGTTACATTAAACCTAGATACAAATTCTAAAACTGGTACTGTTAAGCTTAGTGAAAGTCCACTAAAAGTAATTGGGGCTAATGGTATTAGAACTGATTTATTGGGTACGAATAATGGTAGTCTTGTTGTTGGTCTAGACAAGAATACGGTAAATGCTACGACTAAAGGTATTAGTTTAACCGGTGATACAGGATCTACAGGTCTTAAGTATCTTAAAGACGGTGATGCAACCTTTAAAGTAGTTGGTGATGGCAATCTAGTTACTACTAAGGCTTCTACTACAGGTGTACAAGTAGCTGTTGATTCTGCTAAAGTAAAAGATTTAGCTGTAGGCGCAGTAACTGTTAGCAAGGCTAATACGGCGGATAATCCTATTACAATTACACCAACAGCAGGTACACATACTAAGGACTATGCAATTGGTATTGATACAACAAAATTAGCTAATCAAACACAATTAACATACAAAGCTAATGGTGCCAATGAAAATAAAGTATCCTTGGCAAATGGTTTAAACTTTACAGATGGTACTTTTACAAAAGCTACGGTAGGTACAAATGGTACTGTAACAATTTCTACTGCCACAGAAACTATTACTAATGATGCTGATGGTAAAGCTAAAGTAAATAGCCCTACAGATGGGTTAGCGACTGCTAAAAATGTAGCGGATTCTATCAATAAAGCTGTAGATGGCTTGTCTCAAAATCTTACTGTTTCTGATGGTGCTACAGATGGTACTATAAATCTTAAGAATCAAAAACTTACTGTTTCCGGTACTAATGGTGTAACTACAACTGTAAATGGCCAAACTGTTACAGTAGGTCTTGATGCAGCTACAAAAACTAAAGTAGATAATGCGTCCACAGCAGTAGCTCGTAACATCTCTCTTGGTGCAGATAGCGGCACAGTATCTAGCCAATCCTTAAAAGATGGTGATGTGGCATTCAATGTAAAAGCTGCGACTGGTGACTTAGTATCTACGAAGATGAATGGCAATACTGTAGAAATTTCCACTAAACGTGCAGCTATTACTAGCGATGCCAATACAGGTGCAGCATCTGTAACAGGTGATGATGGTTTAGCAACATCTAAAAATGTAGCTGATGCTATCAATAAAGCAGCTGATGCGGCTAAAGCTGGTGCAGCATGGAATCTTACAACAAATTCCAGCACAACGGATAAAACATCTGTACAAGGTGGGGATACAGTAGATTTTATCAATGGCGACAATATCTTGATTACTCAAGATGGCACAGATAAAAAGAAAATTACTGTAGCTACGAAGAAAGACCTTACAGTAGATTCTATTACTGCTGGCAACACAGTAATCAATACATCTGGACTAACAAATGGTACGACTGCAATTACAGGTACTGGTATTACAACAGATAAAGTAACTGTAGGCGGCATCTCTATTGATAAAACTGATGGTATCAACGCAGGCAATAAAACAATCACTAATGTTGCTAGTGGTGGTACAACTGATACTAATGCAGCCAATATTGGTGATGTTAAGCAAGCCGTTGCTAACTTGTCCCAAAACCTAAATATTACAGATGGTACGAATAATGGGACTATTGATCTTAAAAACCAAAAACTTAATGTAGCTGGTGCTAATGGTGTAAAGGCGACTGTAAATGGTCAAACGATTACAGTTGGTTTAGATACAGATACTAAAACTAAAGTAGATAATGCTTCTGCCGCAGTGAATCGGAACATCTCTCTTGGTGCCGATAGTGGTACAGCATCTAGCCAATCTTTGAAAGATGGCGATGTAGCGTTTAATGTAAAAGGTGCGACAGGTGATTTCATTTCTACGAAGATGAATGGCGACACTGTAGAAGTTTCCACAAAACGTTCTACTATCAACAGTGACGCTGCAGGTACTGCCTCTGTTACAGGTGATGATGGCTTAGCAACTGCTAAGAATGTTGCTGATGCAATTAATAAAGCTGCTACTACAGCAAGAGCAGGTGCAGCGTGGAATCTATCTGCTAATGGTGAGACACCGACTACTGTAGCCGGTGGTGATACTGTAGACTTTGCTGGTGATAACAATATTACAGTTACTCAAACTGGTAAAAATATTGCTACCACATTAAATAAAGACCTTAAGAAAATGAACACTATTTCCTTTGAAAATGGTCTAGGTGAAACAATCAAATTCGATGCTGTAAATTCTAGTGGTACATTTACATCTCCAGGTGAAGGTGCTTACACCAAAATTAATCATGATGGTTTAAAAATTAATAATGGTGTAGCTGAAGATCAACCTAATACGGCAAATACTTATTTAAATGTTGGTTCGCTATCTTTGCAATCGGGGCCTAATAGCAGTGCTCTTACATCTAAATCTCTCATGTTTAGTGATGAAGATGGAAATGGTGCTGAAGGTAGTGCAAAAGGTATAGTATTCCAATCTGCAGGAGGAGCCAAAACAATCCAATTTACTCTTGATGAAATCAATGCTGGTGGCAACAAAATTAAAGAGGTTGCAGAAGGTACTGATGATACTGATGCAGTAAATGTAAAACAGTTAAAAGATACTGTAGCAAGCCAAACGTTGACATACCGTGCTAATAGCGCCGCTGATGCAGATGCTAAGTCCGTTAAATTGTCTAAAGGCCTAGACTTTGTGGATGGCACGATGACAAAGGCTTCTGTAGATAATGATGGTAAGGTAACATTTGATATTAATGATGATACCAAGACTAAGATCAATGATTCTGCAGCGGCTGTGAGCCGTAAGGTTTCTCTTGGTGCAGATAGTGGTACTGTATCTAGCCAATCCTTAAAAGATGGCGATGTAGCGTTCAATGTAAAAGGTGCTACAGGTGATTTCATTTCTACGAAGATGAATGGCGATACTGTAGAGGTGTCTACAAAACGTGCTACAATCGATAGCAATGCCACTACAGGTGCAGCATCTGTCACAGGCGATGATGGCTTAGCAACAGCTAAAAATGTAGCAGATGCTATCAACAAGGCAGCTAAAGCAAGCACTGATGCAATTAACTTGAAATTTGCTGGTGATACGAATACTTCTGCTGGTGTTGTAAATCTTAAAGATGATACATTGGGTATCAAAGGCGATGGTAAATATGTAACAACTGATGCAGATGGCAAAAACTTAACTGTAAAGTATCCGAAGCAGAGGTTAAGAAATCTGCTGTCAGTGCAGTTACAGTAAGTACTGATACAACTGATGCGGATAATCCGTTGACTGTTACAGGTACACCAAGTGCAGATGGTACAACTAAGGATTACAAAGTAACGATTGATGGTACTAAGGTTGCAACTAAGACTAAATTGTCTTACAAAGCAAATGATGGTACTGCTAAACAAGTATCCTTGGCAGATGGCTTGAACTTTAAAGATGGTACGTTAACATCTGCTACTATTGATGATGCAGGCGTTGTTAAATATGACGTAAAAACAGCATCTATTACAGCCGGCACAGATGGCACTGTTACAGCTCCTGCTACAGATGGTGTAGCAACAGCTAAGAATGTAGCCGATGCTATTAATGCAGCTAAAAAAGCATCTAAAACAGAAATCACTGCTAATGATGATGAAGCGGCTGATGCAACAACTGGTAATGTAAAATTAACGTCTACAACTGCTGCAGATGGTCATACAATTTACAATGTAAAACTTAATGATACATTGACATTTGGTACTGGTGCTAATGCCATTGTTATTGATGGTACTGCTGGTAAGGCTACTATTGGTAGTGCAGCTATCGATGGTGTAAATAATACAATTACAACAGGTGGTAATAAGGCAGTAACGTTAGATGGTACTACTGGTACTATTACAGGTAAAGCTGCTAATATTGGTGGCGTTACAGTAGATGGTACAATAACCATGTAACAGGTCTCGCTAATACGACTTGGGATGGTAATGCTGTATCTGGCCGTGCTGCTACCGAAGATCAATTGAAAGTAGTAGCTGATGCTGCAGCTAACCAAACATGGCAAATTACAGCCGATAAGGATGCTGCTACATCTGGTAAACAAACTGGTACTAAATCAGATGCCAAAGTAGGTAAAGACGCAAAGGTTACTATGATTGCTGGTGAAAATATCACAATCAACCAAAATGGGCGTGACTTCACATATTCCTTGAATAAAGACCTTGTGAACATGAACTCTGCAAGCTTCAACGGTACCGGTAATAACACAACGGTTATCAATGGTGATTCTATTACACAAACTGCGGGTACTCAAACCAATACATCTACTGCAGCTGGCAATACAGTAGCAGATGGTACTAAGTCTACAGCAACAACTGCAGATGGTACTAAGATTACGGATGGTACAAAAACAAATACTTCTACAGCAGATAGTACAGTTATCGATGATGGCAATGGTAATAACACAGCTCTTACTAAAGATGGTGTAACTATTACTACTGCAGGTAAAGATAATGTGTCCTTGACTGGTAACGGTCTAGACAATGGCAATAACAAAATTGTTAATGTTGCAGATGGCACAAATGATACCGATGCTGTCAATGTACGTCAATTAGAGGCTAAGTCTAAGGCGTCTAAAACAGAATTGACTGCTAATGGTGGTGAAAGTGCTGGTAGTACTACAGGAAATATTGTATTGACTAAAACAACTGCCGCTGATGGACATATCATTTACGATAACAAGTTGAATGATAAGGTTACATTGGGTACAGATCCAACTAAGGCAGTTACTGTAGATGGTACAAATGGTACTATTAAAGCTGGTGATGGTGCTAATGCAGTTGCTATCGATGGCAAAAATGGTTCTGTAAAAGCTGGCGATAAGATTGCTCTTGATGGTAAGGATGGCAAGGCTACAATTGGTACTGTAGGTATCGATGGTAAAGATGGCATCATTACTACAGGTGGTAATAATCCTGTTGCAGTAAATGGCAAAGATGGTGTTGTTACAGGATTAACTAACAAAACTTGGGATCCAAACAATATTGCATCTGGCCGTGCTGCAACGGAAGATCAAGTTAAATCCGCCGTTGAAAATGCTGGATGGAATGCAACTATTGGTACAGAAGGCTCTGGTATTAACAGCACACCAACTGCAACAGCTGAAAAAGTAAAAACTGATGAAACAGTTACTTTCAAAGCGGGCAATAATATGATGGTTAGCCAAGCAGGTAAAACAATTAGTTATGCAGTAAATCCTGAATTGAAGGATATGAAGTCTGCTACATTTAAAGATGCAGCAGGTAACACAACTGTCACAGATGGTAATGGCATAACAATTACACCAGGCAGTGCAAATCCTAACAATCCTAATGCAGGTCCTGTATCCTTGACTAAGGATGGCCTTAATAATGGTAACAATCAAATTAAAGGTGTAGCACCTGGTTCTGATGATACTGATGCAGTTAATGTTAGTCAGTTGAAAGCATCTAATGCTAGAATCGGCGATGCTATTGGTCAAGTAGCCGGTGAGGTACAACGCGTAGGTGCGCATGCAGCAGCAATGGCAGCGTTGAAACCAATTCAATATGACCCATTGGAACCAACTCAAGTGATGGCTGGTGTTGGTAACTATCGCGGTGAAACAGCAGCGGCCTTAGGTCTTGCACATTATACAAATGAAGATACAATGTTCAACGTTGGTGTATCTCTTGGTGCAAACCGCAACATGGTCAATGCAGGTGTAACTCACAAATTTGGCTCTAGCCCAGAAAAGAAAAATATTCCTGATCGTTACAAAGCAGGCCCTATTAGCTCTGTGTATGTAATGCAAGATGAAGTATCTAGTCTCAAAAAAGAAAATAGTGAACAAAAAACTGTTATTGCAGATCAAGCGGCTCGTCTCAATACGTTGGAAGCTGAAAATGAGCGTCAACGTCAAGAACTAGCTGAAACTAAACAAGGCTTTAGAAGACTTGCGTGCAGCAGTTAGTCAATTGTTGGCATCCAAAGGTTGATAATTGATAATTAATTTCATATGATAGACTGATATAATATTTTCTGAAAATTAAAAGAACCTCTTATATGTTGGAATACCTAGTAGGGTATATTCAGACGCTATAAGAGGTTCTTTTGCGATTTTGATATATATTATTAAATAAAATCATTATATATGAATGACTTTTCATATATTCTTGTGATATAATAAGAAGATATTGGGGCTAATAGATAGCTCAATCTTATACGATCTTGCATGAATAGGAGTTACTATGTTAGACCGCATACAACGATGGTTGTCCATTGATGCTATGTTGCCCGCTACAGAACGATTAGGTCCTGTAGGTACAACAAAGCAGATGTATGGCAATTATTTGAAAATAGCTTGGCCTGCTACATTACAAGGTTTGATGCTACAGTTTATGACAGCTATTGATTTAGCCATGGTAGGGGCCCTCGGTGCCTCCGCACTTGCCTCAGTTGGTATTATGGGGCAGCCAGAGATGGTGATGCTCATATTCTGTCGTGCCTTGTCGATTGCGGTAACGGCTATTATAGCTCGCCGCCACGGTGAAGATGAAGTTGATGGTATGAATGCTGTTCTTAAAAGCAATCCATACTCTTGAATTTCTTGATTTATGTACCTTTATTGGCAATATGTTTCTTTAATTTAGAGCATATCTTACGCTTTACAGGTGCTGAAGACGGTTATATAGAAACGGCTGTCTGGTATGGTCGTTTTATTGTCATTAGTCTAATATTCCAATCCTTTAGTCAAATTGTAGGGGCTGCCCTTATTGGGTATGGCAATACTAAGGTTATTTTTAAGTCCAATGTAGTAGGTAATATTTTAAATACTATAATGAACTTCTTCTTGATTTATGGTATTGGTTTCTTTCCTGAACTCGGTGTCATGGGCGCCGGTGTTTCGACACTGATTAGTAGTGCCGTTATTGCTCTATTATTACTGCGTACGATTTCACAACATACTACAACGGGATTAACCTTGCGACATCCTTCAAAGTGGAAGTTTGAACGAACCGTTTTGCATACTATGTTCCACGTAGGCGGTAGCTCATTAGGGGAACAGTTTTTTGAACGATTTGGTATGTATACGTACACAATGATCGTTGCATCCTTAGGGGCGGTACCATTAGCAGCACACTATGTGTGTATGAATTTGATGGATATATTCTATTACTTTGCTATGGGACTTGGCTTTGCAGGGGCCTCTCATACGGGACAGAGTCTTGGTCATAAACGACCAGATATTGCACGTGTTTATGGTAAAATCGGTGCCCGAATCGGACTGGTCGAGGGCCTTATAAGTGCTTTGATATTTATTGGCCCTGGTGATTTATTGGTACAGTTATATACACGTGAAAGTGAAGTCGTTACGTTAGCTGGTGCCTTAATGGGGCTTATGGCCATTGCGGCCTTTCCTCAAGCTTTACAGCAAGTATACTCCGGTGTACTAAAAGGAGCGGGGGATACATATTATATTATGAAATACTCCCTTGTTAGTGTAGCTATTATACGACCTATTATTACGTATCTGTTGTGTATTACATTTGGCTTAGGCCTTTTAGGCGCATGGTTATCGTTGTGCTTCGATCAGTCTTTACGATTATGTTGTTCCTATTTCCGATTTGTTCGAGGTACATGGCAGCATAAAATTGTTTAATCTTACTGATTAGTATTCAAAATATTAATTTTGAATATCATTTATGCGATGAATTTTCATATAAAATCTAAAGTTTAAATTATTCGATATATAGCTTTTGATATAGATAGAATCTACAAAGTTTTATTTAGGATTACTAGCTATATTGAAAAATAGAATAATTTATGAAAAGTTTATGAAAAACTTCTGCCTATTCAATTTGTTTGATGTACAATAGCAAATGTGGAAAAATGACACATTGGGGAATGTGTTATCGGACCTGAAATCCATGATTTCGTGTATATATGTAAGGGATATATAGAAACAGAAAACCGCCTTAGTTTTACTAAGGCGGTTTTTACTTTATAAATGGTTTTTGTTCAGCTAGCAATACATGCTGCTTTTTCCCTGCAGCTGGTAATTCTTGGCGTAACTGCTTAGCCTCTTCTCTGAGTCTAGAAATATCGATACCTGCGTTAGAAAGCTCTGCACAATGGCCCACAAGCCAACTTTCAATGAATGCAGGATCAGCCTCCATATGAAATTGAAGGCCTAGAATGTGAGTGCCTACGGAGAATGCTTGATTTTTGCATAGTTCTGTTTTAGCAAGTCTCACAGCACCTTTAGGGATTTCAAATTCATCGCCATGCCAGTGAAGAACCGGTACATTGCCTAGTAATGCCAATGGGGAGGAGGCGCCTTCAGGAGTATATTCTAACGGACCAAAGCCAATTTCTTTTTTTCCCATGCTTCATAGGACCCTACGTGACCTCCCATAATACGGGATATGAGTTGGGCACCCTAAACAGATGCTAGTAATGGCTTTTTACTATTTATACGATCTGTAATAAATTTGATTTCATCAGTTAAGAATGGGTAGAGCTGTTCGTCATATGCGCCAATAGGGCTCCACAGACGATGACTAAATCAGCTTCTGTCGCATCATAGTGTTCAAAGTTGACAAGGGCGCTTCAATGTATGTTAGCTCAAATCCCCGATCTATTAAGACGGACTCTAAAATACCGGCATTTTCAAAGTTAATATGACGTACAATATAAGCTGTTTTACTCATGGTTCCTCCTATATAGCTCCTTATAACTATATATACTTATATAACTGTACATACTTCTATAACTGCACATACAATAGTAATTTCTACAAAATATAATAACAGTATAGCATATTCTATAGAATTTAATGTGTGAGAAACGTCATGATATATAATTAGGGGATACAGAATAATATTTTTGTAAAATTATATCGAAAAAGTCGTTGATATAATTTAGAAAATATTTATACTAATGAGAGTAACATGAATACCCTTAAGAGAGGGAACGCATGCCTTTTGAGTTCATGAAGGTATCCATCGGCGTATGGCTCTTCATCGTTGCTCCTTTAGTAGGTGGTGCGATTGCAGCCGTATTCCATCGTGCATGGTTCTCTGTAAAAGAAGACTAATTTAATATAAAACTACTTTAAAAGGAAAACGCCTACATTATATACTGTAGGCGTTTTTCCTTTATCCTGTTAATCTTAAAGATACTTTAATATAAATCTAAGATATATCTTAAAAGGATAAAGCATAAATTTATCTATCATATGATTAGACATAGTATATTCCTAGAATATAACGATAGTAGTGGTTATGAAGTTAAAATATATAACATCTACATATAGATATATTTCGAAATTCTCATGATAAATTCATAAAAAGATATTGAAATTTATCGAAAAGTTGTGTAAAATGAAAGTATATTATTACCAAGGCCCCTGTGTATTGTTATGGGCTATTTATTTGAGGGAATTATAATGAACAAAAAATTATTAGCTTTATTGGCAGTTGCTGCTGTAGGCGTATCCGTAGCTGGTGCAACTCCTCAAACTCAATTCAACAAAGGTGAATTCCAAGTTGATCTTGGTGCAGCTCATTCTAAAGCAAAAACTGAACATTTCAATGCTGATGCAAAATGGAACTTTGATGGTGGTTTGACATACGCTTTGTCTGACAAAACTGCTATTCAATATGGTTACCATGGTTTGAACGACAAATTGGGTGGCATTGGCTATAGCGACAAAATGCACGAAGTAAACTTGGTTCAATCCTTGAACAAAAACTTCGCTGTATATGGTGGCTATGCTCATATTTCTGGCGATGACTTCGCTAAAGCTAACAACATTGCACAAGCAGGTGTAATTGGTAAAGCTAACCTTGGCTCTAAAGTAGAAGTTTATGGTAAAGCTGGTGTAGGTACTAAGAAAACTTCCACTTGGGAAGCTGGTTTAGGCTACAAAGTGAACGAAGACTTGGATATTAACGCTGGTTACCGTTATATCAACACAAAACATGCAGATAATGAAAATATCTCCTTCCAAGGTCCCAGAAGTTGGCTTGTCCTACCGTTTTGGTGGTCACAAAACAGTAGCTCCTGTAGCAACTCCAGCTCCAGCTCCTGTATACACTCCAGCTCCAGCTCCTGTAGTAGAAGCTCCTGCATACAAAACTCCCTAAATTGGATTACTATGTACAATCCATCTACTTCGATTCCGACCAAGATGTAGCTCGTGCAGACCAATATCCAAACTTGACAGCTGCTGTAAACGCTGCTAACCAATATCCTCAAGATCAAATCAAATTGTTGGGTAATGCTGATACTGATGCAACTCCTCAATACAATGTTGGCTTGTCCGAACGCCGCGTACAATACGTAGCTCAATACTTAGTAAACAACGGCGTATCTGCTGATCGTTTCATCGGTATCGCTAATGGCGACACTAAACCAGTGGCAACTAACTCTACTGCAGCAGGTAAAGCTGAAAACCGTCGTGTAGACGTTTACATTCACCGCTAATCTTCAATCTAATTTAGATTAGACATATAATAAGTCCACCTTCTATCATGCTCTCGTGTTCATCGGGGGACCGAGCATGTGATAAGGTGGACTTTTGTGTTATACTAAACTTGCATACAATCGTAGGTCATACAATGTTCATTAAGTTTTGGTAATGTATGCATTGTGAGTATAGTAAAGTAGGTTATATATGAAACGATTTAAATATTACAAACCGCTTATAGGGGCCATTATATTGGCTGGCGTTATGATCATGATGGCGCTCCGTATTAGCGATATAGCCAATGCTATTGATGCCATTATTACTGCTTTTGTTCCACTTATAGTAGGTGCTTGTATCGCATTTGTCCTCGATATTCTCGTTGTGCGTTATGAACGCTGGCTGTGGCCTAAGAGTAAAACTGGTTGGAAAGATAAAATTAGACGACCTTTAAGTCTTGTATTATCCTTTGTTACTATCAGTGCTATCGTGTATTTCATTGCTCGCATGGCGATTCCACAATTGATTCATTCCATGTCGATTATCGTATCTTCTTCGCCGCAGTTGTATACAGATTTCCAAACATGGATGCAACACCTTACAGAAACCATTCCAATGGCCTCCAATCAAACACTTATGGATACCTTGAGTGGTGAAAGTATTGTTAAATATACTCGCGAGTGGGGCACAAAGGGTGGTACATACCTAGTTAATGCGATGGGGACAGCCTTATCTTGGACTTTGAATATAGGTTTAGGTTTAATCTTTGCCATTTATATGTTGCTCGATAAAGAGCGACTTATGATGCAAGGTAAACGAACTCTAAAAAGCCTATGCATCTGATGAGTGGGTTAACCGTGTTAGTTATGTCACACGCGTAGCTGTTCAAACTTTTAGTAACTTCTTTGTAGGCCAGTTCATAGATGCCTTGATTTTAGGCATTATGGTTGGTATTTCACTATGGGCATTTAATATTGAATATGCCACTACGATTGCCTGTGTTATTGGCCTTACTGCATTAATTCCATTGCTAGGTATTTATGTAGGGGGCGTTATAGGCGCAGTTATCTTGCTCACTGTTAGTCCTATGGATGCATTAATCTATGTGATTATCTTAGAGGTACTTCATCAAATTGAAAGTAACTTTATTTATCCTAAGATTGTAGGTAATTCCGTTGGTTTACCTGGTTTGTGGGTATTTGCAGCCGTTATCGTAGGTGGTAGTTTAATGGGGTTACTGGCATGTTGATTGGCGTACCTTTGCGGCAACATGTTACAAATTGCTTATGACTGATGTAAACGATCGACTTGCATCGAATGAAGGTTTATAGTATATTGTCTAAATAATATATCTATTTATGTATGTTTTGTGTGCTGTTGCATATAGCACGAAATTATAATAATTTAGTATACGGATGGCTTTTTACCATAGGTGAAAGCATTGTATATAGTAGGAGGATATGTAATGAATAAAAAAAGTTGATTTCATGGCATTAACTGGTGTATTGGCAGTTGGCGTATTGTCCGTTGCTACACCTAGTGTGGCAGATGCACGTAAAACAAAACCAGAAACAAGTACTGATATTTCTGTACAACGTGCACCAGGGGAATCCATGGTTATGACTATGAGTAAAATTGGTACTATTTTCCAAAACCGTTTTCCTAATGCAGCACTTCATTCTGTAGAGCTTAACTCTAATGATTTGAACTATGGTTACAAAGTAGTAGGCTATAGTAAATATCATCAATATAAGATGAAAATCGACGTTATCACTGGTAATACTTCGATATGGATGAAGGTGGCAAACCTAAGAAAGTTATCGGTGAAATCTTTAATAAAGATAAAGTCATCGAAGCAGCTCAAGCTGAGCGCGTTGCAAAACAACAACTTGGTGCTGATGCAGTCGTAAAAGGCTGGAAAATTGAAGCTCATGAAGGCAAGATTCTATACTATATGACAATGCATCAAGATGGTAAAAAGACTGTAGTTACTGTAGATGCTGAAACAGGGGCTTATGTAGGTCAATCTAAATCTAGTAAATTACCTCCTGAACCAGATCAAGGTTTCGACGGTCGTAAAACAAATATTATTTGGGATAACACCATTGATATGGGTCGTTAATCTATTTAGCGATATTATAATAAAGAGCTGAAGATAAAATCTTCAGCTCTTTTATTTATATAATGGTTATATATTTATTATTGCCAACGGTGTTCGTAGTATGCTTGTGTCCACATAATAACCTCGATTAAGGACGGATGTGGGCTCATAGTTTCACCTACAGTGATAACGGATTTAGGATCCATTTCACGAGTAATACCTTTTTCACGTAGGCGTTTAGTACGTTCAGAAGCGATTTCTTCATTAATTGCTGTTAATGGAGTTACACCACTGTTCATAAGGTTTACATATGGTTGGAAGAGGATAGACGCTTGAGGACCTGTTACGTGCATACCAAGGATATGATTAGTATCTTTGTCTACCACGATTTTAACAAAGCCGTCATTTACATCACCAGGGTTAATACCCATTGCATAGCCTTTAGCTGTGGAGGAGTAGTAATTTTTGCCTACACCTACATTATAACCAGCTTTGATAGCTTCTGCTTCAGTAAGACCTACGCTACCAATTTCAGGGTAGGAGAAGGTAACCTTTGGCAATGTATCATAACGTGCCCAACGGAAATCTTTCTTCGTTTTTTTAGCAAAGTATAGATTGTGGGCAATAATATCAGCTTCATAGTTCGCACGATGACGAAATGCTGGTTCACCATTTACATCGCCTAAGGCATAGATGCCATCAACAGATGTTTCGAGGAACTCGTTTGTTTTAATCCAGCCCTTTGGCCATGTTTCAATACCTGTATTTTCGAGGTGGAGCTCTTCTACAGCAGGACGAATGCCAGCTGCTACGAGGATTTCTTCTACCTTAGTTTCTGTAACTTCACCAGTGCTACGATCTTTAGTGACTACTACTTTAAGACCATCTTCTTGACGGATTTCAACAGTGTCTTGGTTTAAGATTACATTAATACCACGAGCTCGGTAGTTCTGAAGAAGATGTTCGGACATCTCTTCGTCTTCTTTAGGTACAAGGCGCACATTATGTTGAATGATGGTAACTTCAGTACCAGCTGCATCAAATACGTGACCGAATTCTACGCCGATAGGGCCTGCACCGAGTACAGCAAGGGATTTGTACGGTTGTTTCGGGAACTTATCGCCAAATAAACTTTCACTAGAAAGGAAACCTGCCTCTTTTAGACCAGGTACATTTGGTATATTACTATAACCACCAGTACCTAGAATAATTGTTGGAGCTGTGATTTCTACGATACCAGAGCCATCGTTAAGGTGGATGTTCATAACCTTATCGGACACAAAGCTTGCAGCACCGCGATATACATCTACGTTGTCATAAGCGTTATAGTAATCATAGATGCCTGCATTCTTGTCAATCATATGCCATGTACGTTTAGCTACAGTGTCCCAAGCCATTGTTGCATCGCCAACATTGACGCCTATTTTTTTGAACTCTTCTACCTCTTGAATGGCATTAGCTGCTGTAACCATAACCTTCGTAGGAATACAACCGCGAGTTAGGCATGTGCCACCGAATTTACCTTTTTCTATGATGGCCACCTTTTGGCCTTTTTTGATAGCTGCATCAGCTACGATAGTTGCGCCGCCTGTGCCAACTACAATAATATCGTATTGTTTCATGTTGATTCCTTTCTATTGCTATCTATTAATAGTCGTTATCATTAACTCCATTATAACAACTATATTGAATAAAATCAATATAGGCGATTGTAATTAATATAAACGTATATGATTAATATTGATACCTATGTTGATTTATAAAGTATGTTCTTTATATTATACAATGAATACATTTATAAGTCGTATAGTAATCTAGTAATTATGGACCTTTTAATACAAAAAACGGTCCCGAAGGACCGTCTTTGGTATGATTATAAAATTATATTTAATTCCAGTTTTCGTGATAGCCACGTTTTCGCATAATCTGCAGTAGCAGTGAAGAGAATATCTGTACTGGAGTTAAGTGCTGTTTCAGTGGAGTCTTGTAAAACGCCAATGATGAAGCTTTACACCTACAACTTGCATTGCGATGTCATTGGAGATACCAAATAGAGAACAAGCAAGAGGAATTAGAAGTAGGGAACCACCAGCAACGCCAGAAGCACCACAAGCACCGATAGTAGCAATAACAGATAAGAGAATTGCTGTAGGGATATCTACAACGATTCCAAGTGTATGGGCAGCAGCTAATGTCATGATTGTATCTGCGATCGCTGCACCACCCATGTTGATTGTTGCACCCAATGGAATGGATACGGAATACATATCAGGGTTAAGTTTTAAACGTTTCGCTAAATCGAGGTTAACAGGGATGTTTGCAGCAGAGCTACGAGTAAAAAGAACGCATAGATTGCAGATTCACGTAAACATTTGAAAACCAATGGATATGGATTACGGCGAAGATATACAAAAGATAGAAGTGGGTTTACTACTAATGCTACGAAAATCATAGAACCAAGTAGTAATACGAGTAATTGGAAATAACCAATTAACGCTTCGATACCGTTAGTAGCAATAGAGTCAGCTACGAGACCCATGATACCAAGAGGAGCAAAGCGGATAATCCAACCTACTACAGTTGTAATAGCTTGAGCGATAGACTCCATTACTTCCTTAGTATTCATTGGCGCATGGCGTAAAGCGCCACCAATGATAAGAGCCCAACCTAAAATGCCGATATAGTTAGCCGTCATTAAGGCTTTCACAGGGTTATCAACAATATTTTTTAAAAGTGTTTTCATTACCTCTACGATACCTTGTGGTGGAGCTGCATCAGCTGCACTAGCTGCAAGGTGTAATGTAGTAGGGAACATAAAGCTTACGACTACAGCAAGCGCTGCAGAAAGGAATGTACCTAATAAATATAATGTGATTACAGAGCCCATCCCTGTTTTTTGACCAGAACGGTGTTTACTGATGGCTGCAATCACAAGGAAGAAATACGAGGATTGGTGCAATCCCTTTTAAAGCACCAACGAAGAGAACGCCTAATAAAGCTAATTCATTTGCCACATCTGGCACATATAGAGCTGTCAAAATACCAATAATCAAACCTATGATAATTTGTTGGATTAGACTGACTCTATTGATTGTTTTTACAAATCGATTCATAGTACACTCCAATACTTAATAAAAACTAATAAAAGACCATGGAAAAGATATCTTTTCGTCATGGACATATGTCATTATACAACGAACACAGAATGGTGGCAATAGATAATATCATAGTCATTTATATATAGTTAAATTAGATCTACTGTGATTGATAACGATGTTTATTTTGTAATATACTAATTTTAATCGTAGTGAATATATGGTTTTAACTAAATATGTGCTTATTACATAATTACTATATATAGTATATATAATAGGATTCTTTGATAGGAGGCATAGTATGATATACTATGCGAGTAAAGAGTTTGAATATAGTTCTTGATTAGTGAAAGGACCATAATGAATACTAAAGAATTTAAAACGTATGCCGATAAAGAGCAATTTGTACAAGGTGTTTTTTCTAATATTGCAAAAAACTATGATTTAATGAATACAGTCTTAAGCTTTGGACAAGATTATTTTTGGCGCAAATTCTCTGTAAAAGCAATGAATATTGGTCCTCACCAACGTGTGCTTGATGTAGCATGTGGTACCTGTGTGTTTACAAAGGAAGCGTTACGTCAAGAACCAACATTAAGGGTGGAGGCTTTGGACTTTAATAGTGAGATGCTTGATCAAGGTCGTGTACGCATTGAAGATGCTGGTTTAATAGATCAAGTTAATCTTGTTCAAGGTGATGCGATGGCATTACCATATGCAGATAACACATTTGATGCTGCTATGAGCGGATTTGCAATGCGTAATGTGCCAGATATTAAACGAGTGTTATCTGAAATGCAACGTGTTGTAAAGCCAGGTGGAAAAGTAGTTGTGTTAGAACTCGCAAAGCCAAGCATGTTTGGTTTTAAACAGTTATATAATTTCTACTTCCTATATATTACCTATTTTAGGTAAGTTAAGTAAGGATAATTCTTCTATGCATGGTTGCCAGAACTTTACGCAGATATCCTCATCAAAGTGAGATTCTTGAAATCTGGAAATCTTTAGATAGGAAAAATGCCACCCATCATGAATTGACAGGCGGCATTGTAGCGGTCCACGAAGGTGTGGTACCAGAAAATTCTATTGTAAAATACAGTAATATTACGTCTTGAGAAACTACTAACGATCCTTTTTCAACAGGAGTAGCAGTTTCGAGAGACGCTTTAACATTAAGGCGTTACGATAGGAAACCAGAGTCCATAGAACTTGTTTGTGGTGTGCTGATAGAAACAGTTTTTACAGGGCCTAAAGTACGACCAAGGGCTGCAGCAATAACCCTCAGCTTTTATGACGACCGTCTTGAATTGCTTCGGTAGTTAAAGAATCAGATAGTTGTTGAGATACATCATTTTGGAATGAAAGGTTGTTGATATCGTTGGCGCCAGCGCCAACAGCAGCGTCAACAGCCTTTCCTACATTATCGAGATTGTTGATTTTTACAGTCACACGATTTGCTACACTATAACCAGTGTTGATTCGTTTGCCATCTTGATAATCACTCTGTAGGGTTAATAGAAATATTAGATGTGTAAATATCTTTTTGTCGATACCCTAAATGACCCAACTTGCTGATTAAATCACCATGATGCGATCGTTATTGGATTTTGCAGCATTGATATTAGTGTTTTCACCAGTAATACCAAGTGTTAAAATCGCATAGTTAGGTGCTACAGAACGAGAGGCTTCGCCTGTAATTTGAATTTCAGAGGTATCAAATGTACCTTTGTGGTGCAGCGAAGGCTGCAGTGGCTATAGTTGCACATACCGCAGCAATAGCAACTGTTTTGGATAATAAACGTTTGGATAATTTCATACTCAATCTCCTTACACATTATTATAATATTAATTATAACTACTATAATAAAAGACTAAATTGAAAATATAGCGCTAATTCAAAATTAAAATATAGTATTAAATGGTATATAACTATATAACTACATAAGTGAAAGAGTCTATATTACAGCTACATTATACAAAATAGGTTGTATAAAATCAATCTTTTAGTTTTTTTAGGTTGAAAAATGAATGCAATGAAAGTTGTGAAGTTGAGAATTGGGGCTGCCATTATTTTTGGTTATACTATAATATCCATACAGTCGTTCGGAGCGACTGTTTCTAATGAGTGTAGAATACACTTTGAAGTTCGAAAGAACTTCAAAAAAAGATTATAAAATGTGCTGACATGAAATTGCTCACATGTTATTATAATCAGTCGTCGATGGCGCTTCACTGAAGCGTGAAACTGAT
>BNJU01004620.1_pt1 | contig 73903 bp, 65 predicted proteins | sample 8539281 | NCBI WGS metagenome assembly BNJU01 (sample SAMD00202456, study PRJDB9452) | human saliva metagenome | isolation source: human saliva | place: Japan
ATTTATTAATAGATGATTAACTATCTGATTATTAATTTAGACTGAACCATTGAACTTAGACTGTCCACCACATGAAAGATCACTGAACTGAATAATAAGATCTACTGAAGCAAACCTTATAATATTCTAATCAATCAAGCTCCTAAAGATCAATTGCATACTTATGTGTCAAGACTTGAACTGACACGTCATAATGAACCTAAAGATCAATCCAAAGAATCTGAAGAGGAGGATAAAGAATCTGAAACCTTATTTGAAAGTCCGAAATATATTACCACCAAACGATATCATCCAATATTTTGATTTGAAGAAAAAACACATCTCAGATGAGGATGATGATGAAGATTTCTGATTGTATCTTAATCTCTTAATTTCCATTAATATATAATAAAATAGATAATATCAAAATAACCAAACTTAACTGAGTGAAACTGAACTGCTCCTGGCACCAAAGATTTAAAACAATTCACACAAGGATTGTTCTACCACCACACATGCCTTTTATTATGTCCCAAACATTTGCATCTGATTACTCATCACATTCTTTAGGTTCATGAACTTGCTTCCAATGGGAGAAATACGGTTCTTCCCAGAGTTCATTTCAATTTTTCCCTGCCCACCAAAATTGTTTTCAAACTTGTTCGAATGTCTCACAACCCATTGATGTTTTATAACCCAATGTTGCGATTTCTGCAACCAAATTGTCATTTATATCTGAATGGATGCCTGTTCTGAAGAAGACCCGGATCAAGTCCCAGATACGTCTATCTGTTGTCGCCACTGACAATGAACAATTCATTGCAACCACCGAAACCACGAACAAAATGTCGAAAAAGGAAGGGCCTGTTATAATACATGTTCTTGTTGTACTTTCCTGTTCTCTAATGTTGCGCCAAAATGAATTATAAACCAAGATTGACAGCCATTGTTCTGCCCCATTATTACCAAATTAAACAAGAAGAACATTAAATGAACTAAGATACCAAAAAGAGACAAACTATTGTAGAAGATGATTCACAAAAATCAAGAGTTTTATTTGTAAAGAAATTTCTAAAACATATATTGAAAAGAAATTTGAAGTTAAATATATTAACGAGCAAAAAGCTGAATTAACTTCTATGATGACCGAATCGTCATTATCATCAAAGTCAAATCTTGAATACATTAGATAATTATAAGACTGAAGCAGAACTATGGGAAAAATCTAAAACTATTAACACTATGACTTCAGCTGACCGTTCTAATCGAGATGTAGATAAAATCGAACTAAGAAAAGACGGTAATAAATATTATACTATTACTTATCATACAACAAACCCAATCACTAAGATTACTTCTGGTGATGAAATGAAAGCTGAAAAATCTTATTAAGGTTTACAATCACTGTTGATGATGGTAAAGCATCAAATGTAGTGGACATGGCTAATATGGCAGATAAAGTGATTAAATTAAAAACAGATGATGAGTTACTATTAGCAATCAAACGATACGTATTTTAGAAAAAGCTCTTGACTATGCAGTTGTTGAACAAAAAGACGAAAACATTCTGGCTTATTCCGTAAGTGGCTTATATACTAATGAAAAGAATGAAAAATATAACTCACCAAGAAAAATTAAATCAAAATCCACCCCTAATTAAATATAAAAGATTCAAACGGAATGAAAGCTCACTTTTAATTTAACTAAAGAATATACAATAGCTTTAATGAAAACTTTATCAGAAGTCAAATCGTACATCATGCTTATAAATATGTTTTCAGATAAAGATTTGAAAAGTAAGCTCAAAGAAAGAATTAAAAATATTTTTGAGTCATATGAAAAACACCCTATAAAAGTGTTATTGGATTACTGTTTATTCTTTTATTATCTTTGTTTTGCCAATTGAACAAAAAAATTTAAAAAGTTTACTCAAAACCGTTGACAAAGAGTCTGAATTTGTTATAATAGACTCATAAATAAAAATATTACAGAAAGGCTCACGAAAGTGTACCAGCTGAATCACCATGCCAGCAATTAGGACTTTGAAAAACAGAAAAAGGATTGAAAGTTCATTTTCCAATCTGCAATCATACTTGTACGAAGGATTCCCTGCTAATGTCATTCTGGCTGGAACGGTCTGACGTCATAGGACGTTACTTCATGAAATCAAACCAAAATATACGCAACAAAAATTGCTTAAAAAAATACGCTATATATATAACATAGATATTAATAATAAAATGTCCCTTGATATTCGTTTTTTTGTTTACACAGTGAAAGAAGAGTTTTGAATGCTTTCAAAAAGAACGTGAATTTGAATTAGGACTAATCATTAAAGATTATAGAGAATCGAGTGAAGAAGAAAAGAAAGAGAAATTCCCTAAAGCTTATGAAGCATTTCTTGAATTGTTTGAACACAATCAAAACTTTGCCTATAATTGGGCTCATAGATTTGTGAAGAAAACAAATTCATTTCATTATAATATAGATGATGCTTGTCAAGATGCTTTATTAGCTCTAATGACTGCAATTTGGAGATATGACCCGACAAGAGGTGCTCGTGTTACAACATTTTCAAATTTCTATATTTTTAAAGCATTAACCCATGAGGGCAATTTACAGCGTCATATTCAAATCAACGATGGCGTAGCAGGCAAATACTTGAAGATGAAAGAAGTAATTGATGAATATAACAAGTTGGAAAATCCTACTATGACTCAAAGAGAATATGTGCTAGAGAAAACTGGATTTAAATTAGATATGGTTATTGATTTAGAAAATCTATCACTTGTACCGAGTTCATTACAGCATGAGATAAAAGATGGCGATGGTGGACATAAAGCAAGATTGCAAGATACAATTGAAGATGAAAAAAATTCCGGTGCGAGATATTCTTCGGGCTTTACCGTAGAAACAGAAGGCTTGCTATCTATGTTACCTTATGAAGAACAACTTTTCATACGTTATCAATACGGTGATAATTCTCTAACTCAACCATTTGAAGAGTCTTTAGAGGAAAGAAATTTGACACAAAGAAAATTCACTAGGCACGCTAATCTTATTGTTAAGAAATTAAGAGATTTAGTTCAGAAAGAGGAGTTAGTATAATGCAGCCAAAACAATTACATTTATTTTTGAAAATTACTGACTTAAAAGACAAAGACAAATTCATTGACTATATGAAAAATAAATGCTTTGAACTCAGAACAAATTGTTGAGGAAAAAGAAGATGCTTTTATTATTTCTTATTAAGTCAGATTATATTATGACTTCTAATGATGCTTTAAAATATGTTTCAGAATTAGATAAAATCTTTACTGAATTTTCTTATTTATATCCAAGAATTGAAGTGGTAGGAGAGGGAAATGAAAAAAGATAAAAATGAATTAAAAGCTGAATGGAAAAAAAGACTTTTAAAATTCAGAATTGAAGCTTCTTATCCATGATGGTCATGTCACATTTGACAAATGGAAACGTGTAGCATAGCCAAAAGATGAAAAATGATTTACTTGATTGGATTTATGAAAATCAAGACATTTTAATCAAGAAAGATGAATCATACCGTGTACCGTATGACGAAGTAATTAAATGGTATAAAGAACATGATTTACCATTAGACGAGCCACTTATCCCTAATAACTTTGCTCCACGATTATGGAGTGAACAAACAGAGGCAGAAGCATATTTAAATGCTCCAAGAAGATTGATTTCAGCTTTGCTTATTGAGGGCGAAGATAGCCAATTAGAAAAGAAATGTATTAGTATTTTAAATAAATACGCTAGAATTGTTTATCACAATAACAAATTATATGCTTATGGATTAAATGCTAATTATTTCAAAGATTTGTTAAAACGCCAACTTAGTGCTTCTGAATATGATAGATTGAAATTAAGATTAAGAAGTAGCTTCTATCGTAGAGATTTGTTAGATTTAACAGATGAATTTGTGGCAGAAACGTTGCTGTTCTATTATTCATTTGCTGTCTTAACATTGAAGCCACATGATAAAACAATCAATATTTACCTTCCGGAGCATGATGAAAAGAGAGCTCAAATTTATGAATGGATTCTTACAGCTATGCAGAAATTTGATGAAACTCAACCTATTCCATTCTCTGGTTATTTATCAAATGTACTTAGATTGTGGCCATATGACTTGCCTGATAATGAATTAGGTAAACCTTTGTCTAAATTCCAACGTATTAGAGCAAAAGCTGAAGAAGAATTGAGTGTAGATAAAGAAACTAATGAGAAAAGAATTGTGCCAATTAGTGAAATTCAACAATATTTAAGTGATACTTACACTGAGGAACAATTCCGATTGTTAGAAGAACAACACCAACGTTGGTTGAGTACTAGAAATACTGATACTTTAGTATGGCAAGATACAAATGAAGATAAAGCTGGTACAAATGTTTTTAAAGATACCAACTTTGAAGATACCAAAAGAGCTCACAATATTACAAGAGCAATCTTACGCTCTTCCATCAAAGCAGAATGCCCTCAAGTGGCAATTAACTTAATTGAAGATTTAGGAAGTTTAGACTTTGATTTACAAAAAATGAAAGATTTACCTGTATTATTCAAAACTACATTAGTTGAGGAATTGCTTAACAATGAAGAACCAGAAGAAGATGAATAAAGAAGATTTTTTTAAAAAGATCTCAAAAGAGAAAAAGCTTGAACAATCAGAAAATCCAAAGAAATGCAAAAATAAAAAAATTAACTTTACTAATCCATTCAAAAAGTAAAGACAAAAAGTCAAAAAGAAAAGAACTTGAGTCAAAAGTTTTAACCAATCTATTTCTATTACGCAATCATGTTGCTATGTACCTTATGATATTTGCTGTCAAAGGATTCAATATTGCTGATAAAGAATATTTACCAAAAATTGAAGAATTACAAAACTTATCAGAAAAAAATCAAATGGATTAACTAATCTTACACCTGATTATATGTTTATACAATTCTTTTCAAAGAACTCTAATACAATTATGCTTTTCTCTGTAATTCTCTTAATTGTGCTAACTCTATTGCCATTCATTTTTAAATATAACAGCCATTCAAAAGAAAGAGTATAAAAATGACTTTAATTTCCATATTAGTCCATACATTACTATTTTTGCTGCCACGTTATGACTTCCATTTTAATTAAATTCAAAAATAAAAAGGAAAGAAAGTCTATTTTTATCATACATTCTTGTTGTTTAATTACTCTATTCTCATTATATTTGACTGTATTTAACTTTATGTTAAATAAACCTACTGAAAATAAAACAAATTCGCTCAATACAAAACGCAGAAAATGTTTTTACCTAATAGAACAGATGAAACAAAAGAGAACTTCTCAAAAGAAGTTTTTCCCTAGAGTCCTTCCACTAATATGTTGAAATCTTTTCTATGCTGACCCATCAAATAAATTATCTATTGATGATAGAATTAGCCATAGATAAAGACAAGAACTCGATTACGTTTCAGATTCGCAAATCTATTTGTATTTAAAGGATTTTATGGATAAAGAAGAAGTTTATACAACTTCGCACTCATCTTAGCAATCATTAAAAAAATTTAACTGAAATTGGAAATGAAAAATCTTAATCCACCACCAATGATACTCACCATGTTTATTTAGATGAAACAACTAGAATTGCTCAAACTCACCAATTGATTATTATATGCTATTCCGTATCTATGGAATTGTTTATGTTGATGCCAATGAAATTATCTCCATACTTTATTACAATCAATTCACTCGCAAATGCTGTTCAACTCAAAATTCACAATAAAATAAAATGAAAACAATCCAGGCTCTGTTTTTGTTTACACTCAGACTGACTTTGATATGTGTTATATCGTCATATGCCCGAACGCTAAAAACGCCCTAAACTGATTTTCGATAAATGTATCGACTCTTCAGCCAAAACGCCCCTAGAATCGCTTTAAAATTAAACTTGCTAAAAAGGAATAATATAACTAACTATTAAAAAAATAAGCGCACTACTCTTTTGATACTCAAGAAAGTTTCATTATTGAAAATATTAGTCTCATAAATATTTAGAATTTGAACCGCCCGTCAATCGCGTAACTGCAATCTCTGAAAACGGACTGCAAATCAACCATTGTAGATGCTTTCTGCTCATTATTTGGAACGAGATTACATGGATTAAGAAATAAAAACTACATTAGAGAGTTTTAGATGCAAAAGAAGAAACACAAACCAACTTCCTATATTAGATTTGCTAATACTGACTTTATGATTAGACGAAAGATTACTTCAAATGAGCTGCTAGAATGTAAAGTCATTCTCATATAATGAGGAACTTAGATTGGGAATTTGAATCTGTCCGCCCAACTCATGCTGAATCGTTTATTCGCTCTGTTTTTAAACATTGATGAAAAAGGCTCCCTTATCTTCTGTATTTATTCAACAAAAACACCAGACCAAATTGTATCTGCTTCTCCAACTGAACGAGGACAAACTTTATTGAAAAATCTAATCGCTTTCTGCAATTACAGAAGTTCTCACTGCCTCAGAGAAGAACTCAGCACTCTTACAGAGTCTCGCAGATATTATCCAACCCTGTCCTTAGAAGATGAAAAACGTCAGAAGTTAATTTAAAGTTCTCAAAGATGCAAAAAGATAAACTTGAAGAAATCAAAACAACTTCTAAAACTCTTGAACAAGAACTTGTTGTTTTACACGCAACAGAAGACCATGAAACCGAATTACAAAAATCACTTAGATACTTTAAATACAAAAGTTCTAGAAAATGTTAAAACAGATGATAATTACTTAAAAGATAATTTAAAAATTATACAAAAAAATTTAAAAAGATAATTCTGAAATTTCTATTGATTACAAAATGAAAGAAATCATAGAAGACACTTTCAATCTAATCTTTTTAGAAAAAAAGAAAAACCATACAAACAGTATCTCTAATAATATTAACATTCAAATTGCTAGATTTACTGAATTATTTGAAGAAACTTTAAATTATGAAGAAATTAAAGAGCTCTATACCGAAATGCTATCGAATTATTACAATGATATGCTGAGCCAAAAAAATCTGAATTGGATGACCCTTTAATGGGATTAAAAGTAAAAACTAAATCTGTTAAAAAAACATTTAGAATTACTTACATTTTACTCCGAATGTCCGCCATAGTCACCCAATTTTAAATCCTAAAGAAGTATCTGAAAAACATACTGAGGAACAAGAACAAAATAAAACAGACTCTAAGAGTTCTAAAGAAGAATTAGAAATCTTAGAAAAGACATTTCTGAGATCCCAACTCAAGAAAAATCCTATTATGAAAGTTCCACTACAAAAAGCAACTGAACAGCTCAATTCTGAAAAAGACTTCAAAAAGCTAAAAAGAGATAAAAAGACTAAAGAGCATGAATTAAAATCTATTCAATTACCAATTACTAAAAATAGAGAACAATTACGAAATCAATGCTCGAGAAACATAAAGACTTAATTGAAAACTGCAAGACAACAAATTACATTGAGCTTTGAAGAAAGATTAAAAGAGAATAAAAAAAGAAAAATCTGCTTAGAAAAAAAGAAATCTCTGCTCTTAATGTTTTTGCCTAAATCAACTTATAGATCACTTCTTAAAAAAATCTAAAAAGATAAAGAAGAATTATTACTAAAACGAATATTCAAAAAGCATCACTTAGGTTTTAATTAAAACTTATTGTAGAAAAAGCTCAGATAGTCCGTTTCTGATTACAAGAGATGTAAAGAAACAACTGAAAACTATGAAAAACTTCATAATCAAATAACAATTATGAATCTTACTAATCAAAAGTTCTGATTAAATTCAAAGAGCAACGTATTAAAAAAATTCAATACCAGAATTAACTGACATTGCTTCAGAAATTTTTGCAAGATTTACTGATAATAAATTTACTCAATTGATTCTTACAGATAAATTTGAAACATTCGTAATAACAGAAAAATAATGTTAAAAGACCGCCATCACAATTGTCTGCTTGAACCATCGCCCTGCAATCGCTTTTAAGATTAGCAGCCTTTATTCTTAAATAATGCTCAACAACACTTGCTTATCTTAGATGAAGTTCTAACTGCAATGAGTAGCGACCGCTCTCAATTGATTTTAGAAACTATCACTTCATTAACAAATGCACAAATTATTTTAATTGCTCACAATGATGGTATCAACTCATTTGCTGACAAAGTACACATTTGTAAAAAAATTGCGATATAAAAGGAGTACAGAATGAAAGGTTTATTTAAAACTGAGGGAACAACCACTAAAAAAAGACACCGTAACAATGTAAGAATTTCTTTTGACAATGCTGATAAAGTTCAAAAATGTTACACATATTTAAAGAGTATCAGAATATTACCTTACTAGACTCATACAACTATTGATGCGATATTGACCAAGAAATTTTTTTCAAAAATTCAATAGATGCTTTTAATTTTTACTTATCAGAAATTACTACAAATCCTAAAACCATCTGTACAAGATGATAAAGTTTCTTTGAAATCGATTCTAAAAATGAATGCAAAAAAATGTGAAGATTAAATATAATGCACTTCATGCTAAAGAAACATTTGATAATAATGCTGATTTAGCCAAATAATATTAAAGACATTTTATTTGAAGATTATGCCACTTCTGTAAAATATTCTACTATTGGATATATTCAAATAAATACTAGAAACAATTAAAGGAGAAACAATGGTTTTAGAAATTAAACACCAAAAAGACCAGCTCAAAAAGAAAACCTGAAATCATTAAGGAAATCTCAGAATCAGTTTCATACACACACTCTCGAGCTCAAAGATATTTTTAGACTCTTTGTTGCTATTCAACAAAGAGACTAATTCTAACTGACTGGAACTTCCCCATGCCTTATGTTGAAAGACACGTTAAGAAAAGCATGAAAAGAAAGTTGCCAGACTCTGACACAATTGTAGAATATCCAGCAACATGCTACTTAAAAGCGGGTATTCCACCACTAATTAGGAATCTTCATACACTTTTTAGAGAAATCAACAATCAATTAAATGTTACTAAAGAAGATTGCTACAAAAATAGAATTGTAGAAGAAGATGTACATCCTTAGTCTGCTTTTTTTGTTTTGATATAACTATTATTATAACGCTCATAAAGAGATCAATTACCAATGAAGCACCCATGCTCAATTTAACAAACTATTTACTTGTATTCTTTTTCTTTATGCTTCTTAGCTCAATTTCATCTATCACCCAAATTAATTTTTGTTGATTCATCAAAAGATAAACAAAAAAATTATAGATGAGTCTCCTTTGATGGAAATGAAGATTCTTTACAAAAACTAATGGATTAAAAGGAAAAATTCACTAGAGAAGAAACCATGACTCACCTAGTAAAATTCACATGTTTATGAAAGCCACCATATACAAGAAAGTTCACAAATGGATCATTAGGGAGTCCAAAGACGAAGGTACTTTTGGACCATACTACTAAGAAAAGAGTTTTTATACAAAGATCTGTTTGTTATTTTGATAAACGTCCACAAATGCTTTTAAACCACAATTGTGATATACCCACTTTTGCTTCTCAATTAGTTCACCATTTATGCTTTAATGAACCTCGCTTTTGTATCAGCCAGATTTCACTTCTCAAATCTGAATTGATGTGCCTGAGTTTCCACTATTTTCTCCCGTACCATTTGCAAATGAAAGAATATATAAATATACGATTAGAACTATCTCATAACTTACATTATACTACTTATGAGCTGAATGCTAATGTTGTACCACAAACACAGCTCAGATTGATGTCAAACTTTTCGCCTCTGTCCAGTTCAAGATTAGTTACTTCTGTATTTAATGGACCAAGATGCTATCAATGCGCCCGTTACTAAACTTGATTGGAACCCAATTAAATATATGCCAATATTATTGATTTCTTTCAACTGTCTTATGGACTATTGTTGACACTTGATTTAAATATTGTCTACTCACGCCTGGACTCAGACCAGATTATACCAAACTCATAACGCTTATTATATGACTTCAAAGAATTCATCAAAAGGACAACGCTTTCTCTATCAAAATTTGAGGAAGAATTTACTAAATTATCTTCACCAACCAGCCCACAACAAATGCTTGATTTGAACTATTCGCTCATATAAATTCCCTAAATTCCAATACAAACGAAATGTAGAGTATTTGTTCACCAAAGCTGCTCGTAAAGAGCTCGAAAACAAAACAATGCCCCTGATAGACTTATGAAACTCTTTTAGACCAATTTAAACAATGGAAAGATACTAATCGTCACTTTTTAGAATCTGCAAAATGCCATTGATTGTTCTGATAGAGACTCTTATACTGATTTTTATTACTTGTTATGACGAGTCCCTGAATAAATATGCTACCAAATTGTACAAGAAAATAAAGATGATGTAAATGTTCCCTCACTGCTATTGCAGAAAACTATCTTAAAAAGACCCACACTTTGACCCATCACGTTCAATCTCACATTATGTTTGTGCTGATGAAAAATGACCCGCCTGGACAAAATCGTCTGAATGGAAATACGCTTTTACTGATGAAAATTCAGAAGATGGCATCACGAGCTGATTGTGGAAAAACTCCGTCCATCTATTATGCTTTATATGGAAAATGAGCTGATTATTCTGACACCAGATATAAACACTTTATCACAAAAGCTCAAATTGCAAAAATCTAATGCCACCACAGTTTTTTCATGGATTCTTTAACTTCATTGCACCAATGCGCTAAAATCACAAATTTATGTTAACTCTATCATTCTCAAATATTCTAAAAGAACTAGGAATTAGTCCCATGATTGCTAAAATGCCTGAAATCTTTAGAGATACTATTTTCATCCTTTATCAACAATTGCTCAACAAATCTTTTTGGATTCTTGTTTCATGTTTTAGAATGGGATCGCATGACGTCACTTTTCTTTATTATTACTTGTGATTACATTCATGTCAGCCTGCTCTACGCTCCAAACCAGACTCAAACAACTCAATTAGCAGAAGAATTGCACACCAAGATTGATAATTTCTTAATCAATGTTATTACTGTCAAAGAAGATGATAGTTCACTCAATTATGTACTCAACTCTGGAGACCATACTGCTAAGAAAAATGCAATGTCACCATGGAAGATGCATCATATTTGACCCTCAGCTTTACTGACAATGCGAACTTTATACTAATTTAGAGCTCACCAAAATTTCTCAATACTAATAAATCATTACTGCTGATGCATCTGTTAATATGCTTTTTGAGCACCATCAACAACTCAGCCATTGTATCAATTAGATGTAACTAAACTGTCACCATTACAAATACAAACTTAAAGAAACTGACAACACTATCAATAGAAATATTTATCGTATTGTAGATTTGCATCAGCTCAAATAATGCTAAGGAATCTGATTCAACTTATTTAACAACATTCGTGCTGGATTAAATAGAGATACTATCAATTTAGAGTTTCTATTGTTTCTATTTGTCTTATGTTCTTATTAGTTTTTGACTCGCCATGCAAAATTGAATATACTTTATTGATTGCTATTCAAATATTCATCTTACCAATTCACTGCCATTAAATTTATTCCCTGAAATGTAAGATTTAAAAATTATATTGAAAACCTATTAAACTTATTCTTTAAACGTTTCTTATCTCCCTGTCATGTCACGCCTTACTAATGTTAATGCTCATTGATCTCGTTTCTAGATAACTATAACACTGTTTTCTTTGACTACCTATTAGCCCGTCGCTATTAAGATGTATTGGAAAGAAATACCAAATCTATTTACCATGACAACTAATAATGTCCCATTTATGACTTTTCTGAATTAGAGAACAACTTAAAATGACTCAATATGCCTAAATTCTACAACGTAGATTACCAAGATACACAACTCGATTTCAAAGATACCAGTATGTTTTCTATTGCTGGAATTCACCCAAGATTGCTGATGAATCTAAAGGAATTTCAAAAGGAATCTGTTATCTTATGTAACAGAAGCTACCAAGAAGCTCCAGTTTTGCGCAAATCGTAGATTTAATATGATGAATGAAAATCGTCAAAGAAAAATGCCTATACTTATGACACATTGAGTTCAAATTAGAGAATCTGTTGCTCAAAAACAACGTGATTCATTCAACACTGAAACTTCTACAATCGCAAATAACTGGAAGAACATGGAGTTCGTTTTAAGAAAATGAAATTGTTGAACATGAAACTCAAGAAAACTCATGAAGATTTCTTAATCAATAAGAAAAACTAAACAATTAGAAAAACTTAAAGTCTCGTTCAACTTTAACTCCTAATGAAGAAGTCTTGAAATTATTCATTTAGAAAAAGAATTAGAACAACATTATGCTAATAAAGAAGATTTATTCTTTAGAGATACTAATATTGAAGCTCGCAACTGAATTACTAGAAAGTACTCAAAGCACCCAAATTATAAATTTGACAACAATAAAGTTCACTACCCCCTGCTCATGCAACCCTCCCAAAGAGAGATTAGAATTGATGAAAAAGCTCATAGACATTCTGAAATTCTAACAACCGAAGAGTTCCAGAAAGATTTATTGATACGCCCCTGTCAATATGAGAATGATTAGTTCGATGATGAAAAATCACCCTCAACAATCTTTAATTAAAGAGCTCAAAGATGTTCTCACTGAAGCATCCCAATACTGTTAAAGATAAATTTCTACTAATATAGATGAATTTAAAGACAAGACTGGATTAAACTTCAATGATGAAATTATTTATGAAGAAGTCACTTTTGACTAAACCTTATACTGAATCTGAAGATGGAAGTCAGGACTTATGGACAAATCTGTATCTGAGAAATATATTTCAGAATTTGATGAAATGCACCAGAATTGCCACCACTTAGACACTGCTCAGCACAAAACAATCATCAAATGCCAATAAAAAGAAAAGAAAAAGATAAAACTATTTACAAAAAAATCAAAACTCAAACTCTAAAAAGATAGATTTAAAAAAATCAAAAGAAAAGAAAGAAATTTCACAAATGAAAGATTTAATAAAAGAATCTGTCTTAAATGACTCAAACTTAAATGATTCAGAAACAAAACCTTTAAATAAGAGAGGAGTTCAACTAAAAAAAGGATTCAGATTTTGACGATATGATCAATAAAGAATTTGAAAAATCCTTTTGAAGATTAAATACACTAAGGAGAATCTTAAATGCAAAAAAATAAAATACATTCTATTGACGCCTACCACCTTATGCTCTTTTGCTTCAACTCAAAACGTATTCAAAAACTCTGACCAGACTTTAATCCGCTCTTGGATTGTCTGCCGTTTTGACTCTACAAAAATGCTATATGTTCGCAACTACTGATTGGATTCCATATATGATTGAGCTCCAAAAACATCATTAGCCACCACTAGAACAAATTTTTGAAGATTCTAACAATATTATAATGACTATGCTCGATTCAAATTCATGGAAAACAAACAAATTCACCTAATATATTCCAAAAACGTAGGATTGTTGCTTTATTGAATACGCTCCCACTTGGGAGAATGGAAATATTATGACATTGACCCATGTGAAGAAAACTCTAAATCAAAAGCTTCTGACTATGGAGAATATTATAAAGATAGAAAAGACCCACAATCAACTTATGGAGAAGTTAATACTTCAAGAGACCCTAGAACAAAACAATTTGCTCAAGGATTCTTTAGCCATGCTCTGCTATCAAATTATCTGTTAATAACTTCTTCTTAGGAATTTCTAAATTTATCTCAGCTATTACTATTACATTGTTTGGGCTAGCATTTACTGATGTAAGTGATTTATTAGGATTAACTCAAGATTTTCAAGAGATGTTCCAAAAATTATACTCTAATTTATTCATGCCACTTGTTACTCTTTGTATTTCTATTGACGTCTGCGTATATTCTATACTATGGAATTATTAAGAGAGTACTAGAACTTCATTGATTGCGTCACAAAAACCATTGCTTGCATTTTTCTACTGTTATTGTCTTTGTGCTAATATTACTTGGATTACTATTCCAAACAAATTAGCAACATTAGGAACAGCTCACCAACATCTGCATTACCAACAATGTTAAATCATCTACTACGATTTATGTGATACTTCAACTGGACTTTTGAATTAGACATTACATCACCAAACTCTAGATGAACAAATGAGAGAATGAAGAATATAATTGCTTGTAATATGTATGTAGATTTGTCTTTAAAACCTTAGCTCAGAGGACAATTTCGCACAGATTATGACCAATTAGATGCCATTCAATTACAAAATATTAACAAGCATTTCGCCAGGAGAACCTAATGTTGTATTAGTTTTGACAAAAAAAGATTGCTAATCAGCCCCTATTCCAAAATCTCGATTTACAATCTGCTATCATGTCTAATTGATGAAATTGACTCACCACTTGAGCTTTTTAATCGATAAAGACTGCCACCGAATTGTAGATGCACTTTCAACTATGATGAAATTGTTAATCATCGTCCATCAAATCTGTTTTTGTCCTTCTCCAGATGACGAGCTTTGAATCCCAGCTACTCTGACATTAAAACAAATCCCTGACCACGCTCAATCATGACCCATACACACACGATTTATTTACAAAACGTGACTATTACAGAAGAACAAATTGACTATTTACATTCCATTCCATTTGATAAAACGTTTTTCAAGAATTTTTGTCTGATGTGGGCACTCCATTAGGATTGCATTATGGAAATGCTCACCTGCTGACTCATGAAATCTTTCAACATGTGGAACTATGTCCTTGACTCAGACCCGCCCCACGCCTAATGATACCATGCCCATTGTTAAAATTTCCAATGAAACTCTTATCAATAACAAAAACAGAAATTTCAAACGCCAAGATGATGTTCCTGCCCAATGCAAATGGAACTCTTAGACCTGAAGATGCAGCCATACTTTTACTGACACACTGTTCGCAAGAAAAAGCACTGAAACTGTTCGAAATTGATGCTCATATTGATGCACACCAGCTCCGATAGCTCTCACAAACACTGAACCTCACTGACAAATTGCAGATTCAGATATACCAGTCCATTAAATCTTCTTTTTGTTCGAAAATCTCTTTCTCAAAGATTTATGAACAAATCAACTCTAAACCATTAGATGAATGGACTATTGGACTTTTGGCAATACATTTTTGAGAAAGATTTAATCAAACATTTATTTCAATGTTCTTGACTATTGTGGGAGTTCATTCTTCCTTTACTATTCGCTCTATTATGTACTATTTATGGATTAGGAATTACAATCCTTACTATTGTTGCACCTATATTCTTGCTCCCGCTTGTTGTTTTTCAGATTCAATCAATACTTAGACGCCATTTTGGAACTGTTTTATCAACAATGCTCAAGAAAGTCAATCGCACTCCCTTGTTACCAACATGCCCAATTATTAACACAAATCTTATACTCATGATTAACCCTGTCCCACTGATACAATCACTTGTCTTTACAATGATTATTTCATATGTACTATTCAAAAACAGACTACTATCATTGATAGATTTACCAAACGTTCTAGGACAAATAAATTTATCTCCCGCCTAATGTATTTAAATCTGCCAACTGCTTTAGGACTCTGCCCCAAAGCCCCTGTTTTCATTGAGCTCAAGAAGACTGCTTTTGACACTCTCTACTGTCGTCATGTTTCTACTTTCATCAAAAACAGTTCCCATACTACTCAATTTGGACGTAATACTGCATGTCTATGCTGAATTTCAGAAAAACATACTAATGCCATTTGCGTAAATTGCTTTAAGAGAAATTGGATCGCCGACACGCTTATCGACGATGATGCCAATTATTACTGTTCTGAATGTGCTTCCCAGAGCTCACGAAAAATTCTCTGAAATCATTATTGAAGAAGAAAATAACTCAAATCGTAATTATCAAGAAGAAATCTCACAATTGTTAGAACAGAAACTACAAAAGATGCCTCAAAAGATGGACTTTGCGTACTCACCCACCAACCAACATACAAAGACATGAGAACTGTTATGAAGTCTCACAACCAATGACTCAGCTAGAGAAGAAACTGAACGTGTAATTAAAAATTCTCTGTGCCCCTATGTTCAATTATTCCAAGATACAAATTCACCATCAAACTATATGTTAAACTCACCAAGAGCTTTTGAAAAACCAAAAACACCACTTTTCAAAGATATTCCATTACCTGACCCAATTAGATCTCAAGATTTTGATCTCCAAATGCTTCACAATTGATGCTCCGGTCGTAATAGAGTAATTCCCATGACTTACTCAGAAAAATGCTTGGAAAGATTGCATGTTGACACTAATAATTCAAGAATTAAGACAAATAAAAATCAAGAAAGAAGATTTAACAATGTTTGATTATGATAATATTGACATATCTGTTAAATTCAACTTTGATAAAGGAGATACTTGATGAACTTGATTTAGAACAACAATAAAAAAAGAAAGTTCAACTTTGCTTTCTTTTGCTTTTTTTAAACTGGAAATTTTGGAATAATATAATTATAAAACAAAAATCACAAACTGATTTTTAGAAAAAAATATTATTTTAGGAATACCTTTCTCCAAAAAGAAACTAAAACAAATAACATTGTAGAAACTGAGTTCTTCACACAAACCACTAAACAATACAAAAAAAGAGCTCTCTTGAGTTCACCTGCTGATGTTTCCTCAATGAAAAATGTTGCCCAAATCGCTTTACTAACTGACATGAGAGAAGAAAATGTTGCTAAAACTTCACTGTTTTTCCATTGTATTGATAGCCCATCTTTTTTTCATCCCCTAGCTCCCATCATTGAAATTTGTCTCAGAGCTCCCACAAACTTCTATCGCTCTTATGCCCTTAGGAAATGTACAAAAAGAAGCTTTTCACCACTCATTCCTTGATGTTGAACAGTTCTTGACCCTAATTATGCTGTTCACCAGTGAAAAATTGATGAACTAGGATTCTCACAACCATCTGTTGCTGAAGAGTTCTTAACAATGATTCTTAAATTGATTGAAACTGGAACGCCTGACATTATCGTATTAGACTCTGTTGCGTCTATGACCCAAAAACTTTGAATTGGTTCGATTTAGAAAATTCTGTCAACCCTGCTCGTGTTATGACGTATCAATGAAACGTATCGCTCAAAAAGTTCAATGAATTTAACTGTACACCAATCTTCATTAACCAAATTGTGATAATGTTATATAAGTCCCTAAAACTTCAACACCCGCCAAATTCTTTAAATTTACGCCCTCAACGTATCGAAATCTCAAGAAATCTGTTTACCACAGAGCTGACAACACGATTGCCACCGAAACTCAGATTGAAATGTATCAAGAATAGTCTCAGCCCTTATGGAGTAGCTCTGATGCCCCTATTGCAGCCATTAACTGCAAAAAGTCTGAATGTAGCTTCGTTGGAGAAGATTTAGGACTCACCAATCAAGAAACTTTCGTACTTTATACATTTGAAACACTTGATAATATTGATGTTTGTTTCATAACTCTACACCAGAACAAGAGCTGACCCAGAAAAATGCCAACAATTATTAAAATTGCTACTTCAAAAGCTGGATTATTAGAAGAATTAGAACAAAACGAAAAACTCTTTTCGCCAAATCAATAAACAAATTGAAGAAATCAACTAAATCAAATATTATTAACGGAAAGAATGCTGAATAATAGAAACAGATACTTTTTTATAGATATTTCTTGTAAAAATATAACAACTTTCTTATTTGTTTTTATTTGATAACAAAGTTGGAAATTCGTTATAATAATAATAAATAATATAAAAGGATCAAAATGAAAAAAAGAAAAAGTTCATTGAAAAGTTCTTTAATATAAATATGCCATCAGAACTTATACCTATTTATGATTTCTTACAAGATGAATTGAATTTTATTCTTTCCAATGATGAAACAAGACACTCTTGGATAAGATTGATTTATCTAAACTTAGAGTGATGTTTGAGAGATATGAGAGATATCCCTAAATCCGAATAAAAAGATTGGCCCATTACATAATAAAACCCGCCACCTGTATATTCTTTTTGAAAATCTTAGACGAGAAATAAAATCAAAACAAAAAGTCCCAATCATCATTTGGAATGAATTACTAAAAACGATTATAACATCAATGAAGAATTATTTAATTCATTACACAAATTAAATCTTTATCCAACAAGAAGCTTTGAATTGCTAATATTAAAAGAGTAATAAAATGCCAGAATTAGCAAGAAATCTGTATTTAATTTGGATTATACTATTTCAGAAAAAAACAATTCTTTAGAATGAAAACTAACAACATTTGTGAAATAAAAGTAGCTAACAACGATTGGATTAGTATGAAATAGCATTCCCAAACTGTATAGATGAAAGATTTACATGAATTGTGAAGTTCCAGATTTATTAAACGTAAAAAGAGATAATCAATATATAGTGTTTGTTCTTATGAATATGAAATAGGAGATTATGAATTAGAAGATAAAATCTTAGGAGTAGATATTGGAAAAAAATTAAATTATTTACTCCCTGTTATAGCTTGATAGAAAAAGGTCACTTTCAGCCAATGAATTTATCAATACTAAACGTACCAAGAAACAGAATATAAAAATCAATAGACTCTACGAAAAATAAACAAACCTATATGATAAAATTAAATCTTATGAAGATTTGAGATTAACAAACCAACCCTAAATATGAATTATGGAAAAATCTTTATTTACCACTACAATAAAAAGTTTCACTAATACTAAAGATTATCACCAAAACTCTTATCTAATGAAATTGTACAATTAGCATTAGAGCAAAAATGTAAAACAATTCATATTGAGGATTTATCTTGGTTAAATTCTCAAGGCGTGAAATGGAATCATTCTCAAATCCATTCTAAAAATTATAGAGAAAGCAACTATGTATGGAATTGAGGTGAAAAAGGTTTCTGCATTTAATACAAGTAAAGCACCCAATCACAAAAGAAATCGGAATAGTTAATGGTAGAACTATTGAATTTACAACTGGTAAGATTGATAGGGATTTATTAGCCGCTATCAATATTGCAATTCGTTCTACTAATATTAGCTCAAAAAAATCTTTTTACCTAAAAAGCAAAGATTAAAAAGAATCAAACAAAAATCTAACAAAAAGCTATATGAAAAAAAGTAAACAAGATAAAAAGGAAATGCTCAAATTGTGTTATTTCTAACGAATGTACTTAGTTCAACAATTCAAGTTGAGTTAGGAGTTCGTCCTCTGTCTGAGTGCATTACCTGCAATTCACTTATTGTCATAATAAAGTTACAGGTTTTGAGAAACAATGAAAAAAATTTAAAATGATTAAAATTGCTATGGTCGCAGTAGCATTATTTGCTACTGCTTTGCACCAACAACAAAAACAGAAAATAATACAAATTCAAATACTGAACAAACAACCAAAGAAAATCAATATACTTCAATGCTTTCATTTTATTTAGGAAAAGATGGTAAAAACCAATCCAAGAAAAAGACATTGATAAAAAAATGCTACTATTGTAAATTGCTATGTTGGACCCATATTGTCCAGCTTGTGTACAATTAGAAGAATTAACTAAAGATACTATCAAAGAATACATTAACAACAAGAATGTAGTTATTAAATATAATATTTTAAGTTTCTTATCTGCAAGAACAATTGATGATTATTCAAATAGAGCAGCTGTTGGATTTTTAGGGAGTAATCACTGAAAGACCAGATTTGCTTATGATTATTTTTACTGCGTATTATCTGTGAATTTCCACCCAAATGGAAAAAGCAAAAGGAAGATAGCTTTCAAGGATTTATTTATTAAATTAGTTTTGGAAAAAGAAGAAGATGTGAAAGTAATTGAAAGCAAACAAAAAGATTTAATTGAAGAAGTCAGCTCAATACAATTAGAGTTTTCAATGATAATGAATTGCTAAAAAAATCACCAACAGGTAAATTATTTACTCCATTCATTGTAGTTGCGATTCTGAAAAAGCTATTGATTTTTCAACATGGCGACAATCCAATTGATGAAATTAAGAAAGTTCAATTGATTCAAAAATTAAAATAAACTAAAAGATAAGCATTTTCGCTTATCTTTTTCTTTTTCTTAAACTGATTTTTGAATGTCGTTATATCGTCACTAGTGAAACGCTAAAGCAGTTAAAACTGTTTTTTTCGATAAATGTATCGACTTTAAATAAAAACAGCTTAGAAACGCTTATTTTTTTCGAGTTGTTACCTTGAAAAAAATAGAATAATAGAATTAACTAAAAATAAAAGGGGTTTATATACTGACTAACAAATTTAACTATGAAGAAATACAAAAATTGTTAATTTCTAGTTTGTTCAATCAACAACATAAAAATTACAGAGCTGGAACAATAATTGACCCTAAATTCTTTAAAAATGAAAAATTACAGAGAAATATATGTCGCTATGCAAGATTTGTATGGTAAATCAGAAGCTGAAGAAATTTCTGAGGTGGAATTATATTCTAATTTAATTGATAAAGGACTTAAGCCAGACACACAATTTATTGTATCATTAAGTAATGCAGATACTTCTCAATCTCCATTAGCTCTAGCCTGAATTGCTTAAGAAAAAAATATGTGCAATCTGAAACAAAAAGAATTGCTAACTAAACAATTAAAAAGAATTAGACGAAAACCCAGATGTATTATCAGTAATTTCTACAAGTGAAGAAAAATTAGCTAATCTTGCTTCAGACATTATACCAAAAACGAAAGTTGATTTTGCTGAAACAGTAAATGAAGTAGTAGAAAAAGCTTCATCAGAAAATGAAGTTGACTTAGATGTAGTTCCACTTTTCAATCCACAAATGAATAAAATATTAAATGGTGGTTTGCAGGAGCTCTAAATACAATCTCGTACAGTGTACAAACTGTATTTGCTATTAACGCAGCAGATGCTCTGCAGCTCGGAAAAACGTTTTATTCTTTTCTTTTGAAATGACTCGTAATGAACTTGTTGAACGTATGCTTTCTTCAGTATCTGGTGTTGCTTCTTATAAACTAAAACCTCGTTCTCATAGAACACCATCAGAAAACGAAAGAATTGCTCAAGCAACAGAAACAATGGCAAATTTCTCTCTAGTTGTTGAAGATGATTCGGATATTACAATTGATTATATTAGGTCAAAAGCTAAGCACAAGCTGCTTCTCCAGAGGGGCTAGATTTAATTATTGTAGATTACTTGCAATTGATTAACCCAGGTACTAATCGTAGTCATGCAAATCGTGAACAACAAGTACCTGCAATGTCCCGTGGATTAAAAGTTCTTGCTAAAGATTTGCAAGTTCCAATTATGATTTTAGTACAATTAAATCGTGAGTCAAAAGATGAAGATGAAAATAGATTACCATCTAAAGCGGATATTCGTGAATCTGCTGGCATTGCGGTTGACTCAAACGTAGTATTGATTATTCATAGAAAATATAGAGATGAATCGCCCGACCCTAAAGCTTTGTTTATTATTGATAAGAACAGAGGCGGGCAAGCTGATAAGAAATTCCAAGTAAGATGTGTACTTGAAAAATCTATGTTTGTTGATGTTGAACCAGAGGAAGATGAAGTTGAAGTTACAAGAAATGACTTAACTAATTTAGACGAAGAAGATACTAACATTCTTGATAATTCATTTATAGATACTGTAACTGATAATGATGATGAATTTGATTCACTATTTGAGGAGTTATAAAATGGCTAAAAAAATTATTTGATGAACTTAAAATAGAGAAAAAAAGAAAAATCAAAAAGAATTTATTGGCTATTTGATGAAAAAGTGGTTTAATAAATGATGTTGAAGAATATATAAAAGAAAGTCTATACAGACCAAATCATTAAAACTTAAACTTAATCCTTTTGAATTTTTTTAATCATAAAGTCAAAAAAACATTACATGAAAAGTATGTAACATTGCTTAATTATGATGAAGAAGAATTTGAACAAATCATTATATTACATGCTTATTTTTAACTTGAATTTAACAGAAAAAAATCATTTTTAGAAATTTGGAACAAATACCAACAAGTTTTTGACTATAATGACTTACTAGAAGAAGATGAAGAAGATTTTGAGAATGATTTAGATTGGGGGATTAAATGCCAGAATATAATCATAATAAAACCAATTCTGACTCTTATAAAGAATATTTAAAGAATAAAACAATCCTTAAAATGCTCAATCCAAAAACAGAAGTCAAAATTGCTAGAATTAAAGAAAATATTGAAACTTGGGAAAGAGATTATACTAAAGTTAAAAATATTAAATTAGATAAAGACTTTGTCAAAGAAATTCAAAAATGCTTACCCTATTAGATCTGCTTTTATTATATTCCAATCCTAAAGAAAAATCTAACTTATGCTTATACTATTGCTAAATCATGTATTGCTTTTAGGGTTGAGCCCTCATCAGTCTGTATTACTAACTTGAATGAATGCTATTCTACAATTAGAGCTTTTGATGACAGCAAAAATTAAAAACAAAAATTTTCAATGAAGAAACAAAACTTTTAATCATTGAGCACGTCAGACCTAATAGACCAACTGATGTACAAGATAATATTACATCATTTATGAATGAATTAAGTTCTGCTCTTTTAACAAGAGATAACTTAGGAATTATCTTTGTTGGTGAAAGTGCTGATTCAGTAAATTTCGCAAGTAAAAAACAAATCCTAATTGGACTTCGTTAGAGAATACTAATATTGAGATTTACAAAGATACGAAAGCTCAACAATCAAATACTCAGAAAAAGTAGTAAAAAGATTGAAATTAAAAACCAAAAAAAGAATAATATAATTAACAATAACTTTTTAAAGAAATGAGTAGTCATAAATGAATACTATTAAAACCGCTGTAATCCTTGCGGGTGGACGAGGTACTAGATTGAGTGAACAAACTCATAAAATCCCTAAGCCACTTGTGGAATTACATAACAAACCAATCATTTTGCACATTATGGAAAAACTCGCTAAAGACGGTATTGAAAAGTTTTATATTTTGGGCGGTTACAAAATTGAAGAAATTTATAAATACTTTTTAAGTAATATTAACATTTCAAACAATAAATTGATTTTCTCAAACGCTTTGTCAGGCTTGGAAATGACAAATAATTTGTCATTCTTGAAAGATATTGAAGTTCAAATCTTAGATACAGGTTTAGACTCTGGTACTGCTCAACGTTTGTATCAATTGAAAGATGAATTGAAAGAACCGTTCTTAATGACTTATGGAGATAGTATTAGTAATGTTGATACTTCAGCTATTGAAAAATTACTTTTAGAGAATGATGAAACTATTATTTCTCTATGCGCCGTACCTAAAAAAGAGCGTTTTGGATTGCTTACTATTGAAAACGATTCAGAAGTAACAGCATTCAAAGAAAAAAGCAATGACTCAAAAGAATTTGTAAATGGTGGGTATATTTGTATGAAACCTGAAATTTTCAATTTCTTTACTGAAAAAGATTATGATTTCTCTCATGATGTATTAGAGAAACCAGAATTGATTGGTCATTTAAGAGCTCATATTCATAATGGATTTTGGAAAGCTATTGATTCACAAAGAGATTTAGAAGAAGCAGAAGATTTACTAAAGGAGAATTAAACAAGTGGAATTTACAGTAGATACTATTCAATTTGCTAATGTAGCAAAAGTCGTTATTAAAGGTCTTGACATGAAAGATGAAGTAAGTCAAGCATTACTTAAACTAGATGGGGATAAATTGATTATCCAATGTACTTCTCAAACAACATTCTTTAAAGGAGAGATTCCCGTATCTCATGTTAATAAAGAAACTAATGAAGTTACAGAATGGGCTGTTGATGGTAAACAATTAACAACAATTTTATCAATTTTACCAAGTTTCCCTATGGATGCCAAATTCACAATGTCCTCAAGCAATCGCCAATTTAACATTACTACTCGAAATGGTAAATTTAAATTACCAGTTAATGACCATGTAATTGAGTATAATATGGAAGATGTTACAGTTCTTTCTGAAATTGACTCAACAGAATTTATGAAAAACTTTACACGAGCAAGCAAGTTCCTTGACTCTGAACCATTATCAACAGCGTCAGCAACTTCATGTTTACACTTAATCTTTGATGATAAGATTAAAATGGTTGGTACTAATGGATTTTCACTTGTTGAAATCGCAGTTGAACATGATTTGAAAGTTGACTCTGATGATACACCAATTGTATTGTTACGTTCAAATCAATTAAATCTATTAGCTAATGCTTTTGAAGCTAATACAACACTTACATTGATTGAATCTAATAACTTGTTTGGCTATAAAGATAGCAACAATATTATTGCCCTTGTTTCTAAAGCAGATATTAACCCTCTTGCTTATGAAATCTTAAAAACTCGTGTATCAGATGAACAAACCATTACATTCGATACTAACTCATTAAGATTTGCTACTAATTCAATGTTTAAACTTTGTCCTACTTCTGACTTAATTCATTATGTAATCAATGATGATACAATGGCTGTAAATGATAATGAAGATGATATGAAGCTTACTGTTATTGACAAATCTGCTGATGATATTACATTGACTTTCTCTAAAATCTCATTATTGCCAGTATTTAATGTTTTAGAGGAAAATGTACAATTGACTTGGGCTGAAGATGCACCAGAAATTGTTAAATTCAATGTGCTTAAAGAAGATGGCACTGTAGATGAAAATGTTTTCATTGGTGTTACTCTTTATGATGAAGAAGATTGATGAATAACTATATAGAAGTGTGGGGACTGTCGTGACACGTTTTTATAGCATTCTGATAAAACATTTTGACGGCAAAAGAATATATAAAGAGATTTTTCAGAAAAAGATATTATTAAACATATATTGATTGACTTTTATTGGTGACTTTGATTATCTCTTGGTCAATTCTAAAGTACGTTCTCTATTTCAATATTGAAGAAAGGACTGATATATAATCATCTTGAATGATGGAATATCTTTAAGTTTATATTCTGCAATAGAAATAGTATTACAGACTTTAAAAACTTTACAAAAGCAAATCGTTGGTTGAATTTAGATACAATAGTTATTATTGTTATTGTTTAATATAATAATTGAGACTGATAAGGAATTGATGCTTTTATTTGTAACAGGTGTAATTATTTTTGGAACTAACATTCAAGTTTGAAGATATAGGTATGTCTGATTGGAGGCATGTACATTGGATATTTATTGTTTTCGACTTGTAAATATTTATCATAGTATCATTTCTTTGAACTAATATTGTTAGTATTAGATATGATAAGACGAAAGTACAAAATAGAAGCAATAAGTGGATTTATATTATTGAAAAGTCCATATTGATAACATTTTTATATTATATAATTATTAGTAGTCTGTAAAAATGGAATAATATAGTATATAAAGGCAAAAAAATCAATATGAAAAAAATCAAATAAATAGGGGTTTCAAATGACTTTTATCATTAGAAGAACAAATGAGGATACGACGGTTATTCTGAGCAAGAGGGTGGAGAAAGGGGGAAGAAACATGAAGTTGTTCAGCGCAGTACAACAGGCTGCAGTTGGCTAGAGAATATGTAGAGCAGGGACGATTAAAATTGAAGAAGAAAGAAACTACAAGAGTAAAAGTGGAACAAAAAGTTGGTAATGGTTCTAACACAAAAGAAATCATTATCAATGCGTTGAAAAGTGTATGAGATGATACTGAGATTAACAGAATCTGAAAAGAGTGTTGTTATTCAATTCGTAGGTGACGAGCAGGTAATGATGTGCGAAAAGTATTATCGAAAAGGTTATTATGTTGATTCTCACAAACGAGAAAGTCTTATGAAGTTTGTTGCAATCTTGCAAAAAGATGAAGTTAAAAGAGCATTTCGTTTAATGAGTTTTAATCAAAATCAATTAGAGAATTTCTGGACGAGGGTGAACTCACGTTTTATTTCAGATTATAAACAAATTCCATATTCAGAAAAATAAAAATTGAATGTGAGAATTTAAATGATAATCTAAGAAAGTTGGCAGAAAAAGCATTGACGTTTTAGAAAGATTAGAAGAGTTTTTAAATTGGTAGAAAAAGGAACAAAATGGGTCAATATTATAGTAAGAGCAAATTTAGAAAAGATGACTTTACATTTTAAATGTAAAAAGAATTTAGCTAATGTCATATTAAAAGAATTGACTCAGTAACAGAAACAGAAACAGACAAGGGTATTTTTTATGAGATGCTACTTTATGTTTAATTGTTATGTTATTTATAGGTAAGTTTATTAAGTGATAAAAATGGTTAAAGTAGTTGGACGATCTGAAAAGGAATATATAGAAGCATTAGCAAGCAATGTTGATGGAGAATTGTAAAAACTAAAGATAAAAGTCATGTTGGAATTAAAAGTTGAGCATTTATCTCTTATACGAGAGCTATTAGGAATAGTAGGTGCAAAGTCATCATATGCTTTGGTATCTATTCTATTCCATTCTGCGTATGTATGGGAGTATTAGATTGATTGGTTTCTTTTTTCTCAGGCGTTTTGGCAAAATTTAAAATGTCGGAAGAATTAGAAACAAAATTAACAGGGAAACATTAAGTAATGATTCAGTATTGAAGAATTATTTAATATAGAATGTATGATTTAATTTCAATCAAAGATGGTTATCAAATCAAGCAGAGGGATCAAAAAGTTTAAATATTACAACGCAGTCGATTTGGTATTATCAGGACGAGTTATTATATTGACAGAGACAAAAATATTTGAAAGTATACAATGTCCATTTGGGAAGAGTATTTATTTGTGGAAATATTGAGTCATTTTCAGCAAATCTAAACAGAAATGCTAGAATGATGGCTAATGACGGACAAAAGAGTATTACAATTGATTTTTGGGGCGCAAGTTATTTGAGGTAAAATCTATCGACTTTGGGTGATAAAGTTTATGTTTCTCTAGTAGAATTGGCAGAGATAAATTTAATGGTACACAAATATTGCAGAAGAAGAAGTGAAATCTTTTACATATTGCTGGTTATAGACAATCTCCTAGAGCAAAGATTGGTACTAAAGTATTAACAGGGTGACGTTCAAGGATATTGGCTCGTTTTGATGGTAGTAATATAGGACGTATATTAAACATAACAAAGAAAGATTATGGGACTCTCTTAAAAGGTTAGAGTTTCGAAAACGTTGGCGAATATGATGGAAACATTGAATAATTTATCTTATATTGAGTTATTCTATATGCAGTTAATTTTTTTGAACATAAGAAAAGAAATACAGAAAGAACTTTAGGAATTGCAAAGTTGGCGACAATTCTAAAAACAATGAAAGAGGCGTGAAGAGTCCCATATGAATTAACAAAGGTGAAGGTTCACAAGAAGGGGCATCAAGAAGATTATTCAGAAATTAAAAAGGGCACGGAAAAAAATCTCTTAGTGGGTGGCGTGCAGGTTCTGGTAAAATCAGTATCGGGCTCTGCAGGCATGTGCAGTGATTGCGGTTTATCAGGATATTAGGGGACAGAAATCTTGAGCTAAACAATTATATGATGGTTTGTCAAAATGATTGATCCATTAAAAGATAAAACATGTTGTTTATCTATCTGGTGCTACAAAGCAAAGAAAAAAAAATCTTAAATGCAGTCAAGAACGGTGGCATTGATGTGATTGATTGGTGGTCATTCAATTCTAAATGTTGAATATAACAATTTAGGTTTAGTTGTTGATTGATGAACAACAAAAAAATTTGGAACAAATCAAAAGAGGCATTATTAGACAGCAGAAAAGATGGTAGAAAAGTTGATGGTAGAGTCAGAGCAGATCCCTATTCCAAGGATGAGCTTGCATTGTATGGTGATGTAGAGTTAATCACTGGTGGTCAGGAAAGGACGGAAGAAAAAAATATTGAGTCAATGGATTAAGAAAAGTACTGATACATTCTTAAAAGGATTATGAAAGGGTGAGATGGATCATATCTATAATGAGATGAAAAAGGTCATGAAGTCTTTATCGTTGATCGGGCGTACAAGAAAAAAAGCAAAATCAGAACTCTGTTGAAAAGACAATAAAAATCTTAGTAGAAGATTTCCAAGTTTGAAAATTGAATATGTACATGGTGGTCTTGACAAGAGAAACAAAATAAAAAGATTGAAGAATTTAGGGATAAAAAGGATGTTTTAATTGCAAGTTCAATTATTGAGTAGAATAGATATTCCTAATTTTGGTATGATGCAGTTCTTGATGATCATAGATTTGGAGCAGAGTCATTGGCAGATTAGAGGTCGTGTTGGTCGTGGTAGAGGAGGATATTGGCTAATTTCAGATGCGATTCAGAAAGCTGGTAGAAGATTACAGTCATTAGTTGATAGTAATGATGAACGATATAGCAATGGTTGATTTAGGGATCGTAAAGAGGGTGATATTTTTTGGAGTAAAACAATCAGGTGAATCTGGGTTTTAGATTCTGTGATTTGACAGACATTGAAACATTATCATTGATTGAATTAGCGAAAAGAGGCTAAAACAAGTTTATGATTCTGAATTTAGAGATGGAGATGTAGAGATGACTACATATTCCTAAAAACAAAATGAGGGAGTAAAAATGAACAATTTTTAGAAAAATTTTTGATTTTTTTAAGACAACAAAAAGAATACAAATTTAAAAAAATGTTTGATCTAGCAATATTGGGAGTTCTTGCAGCTTTTATTGCAATTGGAGTTTTAACAGATATTTATTTGCATGGGATTGACTTTATCAATACAGTTAGATGTATTTTCTTAGGTTGTTATTGGATTAGCAATGTTTTTCTCTTGTTTATGTATATGTAGGAGAATAAAGATTATAAAATCCTAAAATTAAGAGAAGCATTATCCTTTAAACAAAAGATTAAATTTAAGTTTGATTATTTGGTTTATTGTAATTGTATTGGATTTAATTCTAGTTAAATCAGGTAGTCCAGATTTATACAGTTAGTGGAGAGTGTGGTTTGGCTATCTCATTAGGGATTGATTACATTCATAGGGAGACTATGATGGAGGCAAAAAAATTTGAAAATAATGTGGGGCGACGAAAGAGATTTAATTAAAGAAAAACGATGAGGAATAGTAAAAAGTTATTCCTTTTTGTTTCAAAAAGAATAATATAGTATGGTATAATCTTTGCGAGAGGGATGAATGGATAATCAAAACAAATTAGACATTGGAGTACAAAAAGTGAAATTAAATTGGCAGATTTTTAAGAAATAGAAGTTGTCAGTTATAGTAATTATTTTTGATAATTTTTGGGATGCTTTAAAAAAAGTTGAGCAATATAACGAGGAGACTAATAAGTGGTATCTTACAAATGAGATGAAATAAACAGAGCGGAAATTAACGAATGAGTAAAAGAAAGTAAAAACAAATTGGAATACAAACATAAATTACGTTTGTATTCTAGAGATTGGAGGCGAAAAAGAAAATTCTAGCAGAGTGTGAGCTGTGAAAAATTGGAAGCAAGATTGAGTATCTTTCTGAAATCATTCGAGAATTAACACAAAAGAGCTAATCAGAGTTAGATTAGAATTAGATAAAATCAAGACAATCGGTTTTAACATTAGACAGGAAATGAAATTATAATGAAAAAAACGTTATTTTTAGTAATAAACTCTTGCTTTTGTATTCTTTATTTTATTTGTTTTCTCTCTCAATTTAGATTAGTTCTTGTTTCCGGTCAATCTATGGACGATTCATAATAACATTTAATGAGTGTACATAAAGAATGAAATTCAAGGGAGCACATTGTTTCATTTGAAGGTAAAATCTTGGTCTTATTTAGAAGATAAAAGGTGATTAAACGTGTTGTTGGAGCGAAATGATAATCTAAAAAGTGATTACGAGTTTCGTGTATGTGAATAATAAAGAAAGAGTAAGAATTAAAAGGTAAAGTAAAGAATTGAACAAGGATAGATATAACATTAAAAAGAAAATGAATATTTTGTAATGGGGATAATGTTGGTAAAAGTCATGATGCATTATATGAATGATCATTAGGAAACAATGATTTTCTTGTAAAAGAGTTTGATAACATACAGTACAGGGGATTATCCATTTGAAAAAAATAATTTAATTTTAATCATTGATAAAGAGTACTAATTTTGGGATTTCAAAAAGGCAAGAAGAAATTTTTCCAAAAATGGAAAATCAATAAAGAAGATGTAGTAAAGAAGAGTTGGAGAAAAGGATTAGTACAAAGTAAGAATTTGTTTGGTGGAGTACAAACAGTTTGGTTGAATTTTATCAGATGCACTGGGGCGCAATGAATTTTAGCAAAAATGATTCAGTAAGAAGAAATTGAGTGAGAAAAAAACATTTATTTAATGGCAAATGGTGGGGTAATGGAATAATTATGAGACTTTCTTATAGCGACAAGGCATCAACGGTAAAGAATCTTCTACGGCTGGATTGAGGCATAAAAATCTTGTTGAATATTCAGACGGTGGTCGTGAAGATAATTCAAGTAAAGTAGGTAGTGAACAAGGGCGTTGAGTTTAAGAATGTTCAGAATTTCAATTCTAATATTAAAACACAATTTCAGAGAATATGTGGGAGAAAATTTTTGAAGCATTTTGTAATATTAGAAAAAGCATTAAAGAAAATTCCAAAGAAGAAATTCAAAAATTTACAATTCAAGATGTGACGTTTATCTTCCAGCAAAAAGTGAGTTAAGATTCCTTGGGACGTTACAGGTGAACTAGATGAGACATAATCTAGCATTAGCATTGGGTGGTATAATAGAATGGTAAATAATAAAGTGACTATGTTTGGTTTAATTAGTTGGTTGAATAGACATTATCAATTGAAGCTATGTAAGTGGAATATTTATTGGAATCAGGTGTGGCAGACGAGATATTTCTAAATGTCGAAAAACAAAATTCTTATGCAATAAAAGCAGTAGTAAGTTTAGAAAGTAATGGTGGTTATCCAAAAGCAGGGAGACAGAATATATGTTAAAACAGGTGGCGGATTGAGTTTGTATTATAAAGGTGGATTTAGATGTATTGATAAAGACAATCATTTTAGAAATGTTTTAGTAAAGAGTTTATCAAAGCATTAAAAGGATGCAGTGAAAGTTACAGTGGCGAGAGAGATGGGTGAAAAGATTTAAAATAGCTACGAATTAGTGATTGAAAATTTAGGGTTATAGGGTCTGGGCAGTTTTAGAGATGTTGAAACAGGTATAAATTTGAGAGAACAAGATGGGCTGTGAACAGAAAGCAATTGATGGAAATTGTCAGGCAGGCGATGTTGTCATTTGTGAGTGGAGATATGTTTCTAAAGTACTCCTAGAGCAAAAGTGTTATACAATCATTCAATGTAAAAGAATTTTACAAAAATTAGTCAAAGCAGGTATTCCTTTTTATAATATAGCAGGAAGCGGCGAGAGATAATATTAGAAATTCAACAAAGTGGCGTAATTGATGGAGAAATGTAAATCTATATTCTTATACAGATATGTTGTTGTTGGTGAAAAACATAGATTGTTTGTCAAAGATTTGTTTCTCATGGATTCGATTGGGGTAACAGGGAGGTATGAAACGGTAAAAACAATCAAAGGTAAATTTAATATTCTAGTAACACACGGTGAGTATATGATGGTATGTAATATGGTGAATTTCATTCAGAGAAAGTGGGCATGTGAAAGTATGACGAAGAAATTATGAATATGGATTGGGATTGAGTACAATGGGGCATATTCATGAAAGAGGTTGGGTATCATCAACAGATGGGTGGGGCGTGAACTCAAACAGAAAACAATTCTATGGTGGTAGTTTAATTTCAGTGGATTTTTCTGATAAAGAATATAGATTAGGGTCGTGGTTGGATGTGGATATCAAGGATAACAAAGAAGCGATTGAGTTCCATATTGTCGAAGAACGGTACAAAAAGATATTATTATTCAATGTAAAGACAAGTGATGTGCAATTGGAACAAATTGGTAAAAAATTTAAGAAGATTGATTTTTACACAAACATATTTTGAGGTAACGTTGTCAATATTTCAAAACAAAATAAAACAGCATTAGATATGAGTAAATTCAGAAGATATTCAAGTGTGATTTTGGAATGAAATATAAGATTGTACGAAGAGTGGAGCTCTGATTCACAACGTGAGCTCATTTAGTTATGATTTATCATGAGACTTTATAGAGCATTTTGGGATGATTGATAGAAAAATTATACAGAAAGATGTACAGGAGACGTCAATAAAGAAAGAGTGTATCATTGGTAAAATAAAGGTCAAGAAAAAAATTATTAAATAAGGTGGACGAATGTATTATAATATTATCTGTAAATATAAAGATGATGATTTCTTTAACAGAGAGTTGATCTGGAGCATCATATGGTGAAATGGCATGTTGTGGGATGTTTTGAAAGAAATGAAGATAGAGGCGTTTTGATTCAAAAGTTATAGAAGAAGGAACATAACAGGAGGTAACAGATTGATATATAATTCAATTGTTAAAAACAAATGGATTGTCTTTGATGATTACAAATTAAAGTAAAGGGTTTAAGAATAAAAAAATGAAAATTAGGGGAGACGAATTAGTGAAAAAAATATAAAAATGAAACAGATTTGTTGGGATTAGAGAAAACAGTATGCAGGCGGATATGATTTAAAGGGCGAAACGAGTGACAATCGAGGAGAAATTGGCGGGTTATTCAGTGGATTAAAAGCATATATGCAAGATGGCGAAGTCCTTTATCTATGGAGGATGATCAGGTGTAAAAATTAGGGATGTGGTCTGTCAATTCAGTTGGTGTTATGATGGAATTATTATAATGAGCTGGTAATGAAGGACTATGTATGGGCAATTCATTAACATTACAGAATGGGCAGTAACAATTAAAAAGGAATTACGTATGGTACAGGGGCATGTTGCCCATTCCTTGTTGCGACGGAATAGTAGCATAGGGAAACGTGTTGGAGGATTCGAGGTCGAGCGGACATTGAGGAGCAACAGAAATGAATTATTTTAAAAGTTTATTAAAGCAAATCAGTAAACAATGGGTTACATTTCTTATTGAACTCATTCTTTTTCCTAAGCGTTATTTTTGCGTATTCTCTATTCCGTCAATTCTTGGTATGTTAATTTATTCTAATGTGTTAGCATGGTTCTTGGGACTGGGGTAAGAAAATTTATCTTTAATCTATTTTTCTTTTTATAGGTTTATTAGTGGTACATCAATAGACTCTACAATGTTGGGAGCTAATTATGTGGGATTGACAGGAGTATTTTTGCATCTGTATTTTTCCTATATTTTTGGAATGCATTTGCAATGGTAGAAATGATTAAAAGATTATACACATAAAAGCATTGTTAAGCTTTAGTATTCAGCAATAGATGTATCAATTGTTTTTCTATTGTTGCTTATACAAGTAAATTATCTATTTATCTGGAGTATTCATTGCTAGTACTTTTTGTTGATTTCATTAGTATTTTATCTGTTATTCAAAAAAACAAGAATGAACAAATAAAGTTTCAAATACACGTGAGCTGTGGTTGGTGGCTAGACAGTTTATCCTCAATATGGAAAATTATCATAGAAACTTAAGGAGCTGGCATGGACGGGCAAAAAGCAATATAAAAATATTGCTTTTTCTAGCATTTTGGAATAATAAGAGCGGTATAAAATTTCAAAAGAGTCAAAATGGAAAAATCAAAAATTTGTTCAAAATCATGTCAAAAGTCAGACAATAGTTTGTTGAAAAGGATATGGAACAATAACAGAATATGTTGGCTAGAGCGAAAAGGAACGGATGGAGTCTAGAACGACAGATGGCGTAGTATGACAGGTATCTATCAATTTATTGGCAGATGTAAAAAGAAAATATTAGGCGAGTGTCGGCGTAGAATTTGACATGGGTCGAATTACAAATGAACGTTTCCCTATGCGTGAAGTGGTTTATCAAGAAAATGTTAAACAAATCATCCCTAATAGGGGTGGCTAGTACATTTAACAGTTCTTGCAAAAAATGATGGTGGATTACATAATCTATTTTATTGATTTCAATAGGTCATTTCATCAAAATCGAATTCTATATTGGCGAAATTGATTTAGATTTATTGATTCAACACAAAGAGGGACTTTATTATTTTTATCTGGTGAGCTAGATTCAGAGTTAAATATTAGATTGAAAGCATAATCAAATTGACAAAAGCAAAAGAATAGCTTCAAGAATGAGAGCTATTTTTGGTGATGATTTCTATATTGAGTTAATGGAATGCAAAGCATTTCCCGATTATTCAGCAAGAAGCCAAAGTGTAAAAGAGTTAGAGATTGAAACAGTCCTTAGTAATGATGTGCATTATTTAGATGAGGAGGACGTTCATCAAGAACATTTTATGGCAGTTGGACTAATGTAGAAGTATCTGGAAACTGCTACTTTATAGGGAGTGGTATGGAACTGCATTAGGTGGAAATAGTAGAGAGTTTTGCGATTATGACCGATGCTTATAAAACATTTGGCATTTGGCAATCAATAATACAATTAAAATTGCGATAAGATTGAAACAGTAAATCTTGAATATGATGTGAATTTCAGGACTCAGAGGCAGGTAAAACGACGGATTTAATTCTGATTTAGAATATTTTGATTGATTTAGTTGAGAGGAACTAAGAAAAAAACGATGTCATCAATCTAAAGAAATCAAGAAGAATCAAAGAGCAAAAATCGAACTTTCGAGCAGAAGTTATCTTAAAGTAGTGAGCTTTTATTTCATGACTTCTTGGTAGTACAAGAATATTTACAATGGTCTATCAATAATGGGCATCAATCGAGGGCTGGGGCGTGGAAGTGTTGGGGAAGTGAGGTGGCAAAGCTATTGAACATTTCAAACAGGACTATTCGATTTAATTTGGTTTTGAACGTTTCATCTCTGATGGTCGTGGAGCATCTTTGAAATTGAGTACGAAGATGGTGAGAAGAGCAAATCATTGTATCTGAAAAAAGAAAAAAAGTAAATGAGCAAGAAAAAAATATTTATCAATTAGAAGTTGGAGATGTAATAGAAGATGAGTAGAAAGATTAAATCTATTAAAATCATTGAGGCTGGCACAGAGCTGAGACGTGAGATAGTGACTTTCATACAGTTGGTCGTGGAAAAAGCTATCGACACGTTATGGTTGTATGGAGCAGATAACGTTGCTGAATTATTAGGGACATTCAAAAGCAAGAACTTTCAAATCTATGGTATTTATGGTTTAAATTTTGCTGGGGTAAAGCAATTAGCAATACATTGGTGATGAAAAGAAAATGAGTATTAAAAGCATGTGAGCTAAATTCTGAATATTACAGGGAGCGGGTGATGCGTATTCAATTAAATAAAAACAATTAGAAGAAAGTGGCCATTCTGCAGGACATTCTTGATGGTAGAATGAGAGGACTGGGAGTTCAGCCTGTGGTAGGTCTGTTCTTCTAGAGCAGTCAAAGAAGTTGGACATGTTCAAATTAGACAAAGTGACGGGTTGTCAATGAAAGTCAATGGAATTGCTGGTGCGAGAACTAGGATTTATCAAAATGGATTCCTTGGGTTAGTAGCGTTGATTTGATTGATGAAGCAATTAAAAATGTTCAAAAAAACAAGGGTATGGCTATTGATGTCAATGAGTTAGTTCAAAGTGATTTAGATGATGAATTAATTTCAAATTATTTTTCTAATGCAGGAGACAAACATTTTCCAATTCTCAAGTTCTGGTGTAAAAAGAAATGTTGAGAGAATTGCAGCTACAGAATTTATGGATTTGAGATGAGATACTGTGCATCGTCGAGGACGTGGGTCTAAACAGTCACTTGCAATTTGGTCAAAGAAAAAAATAAAGCTGAGATGTTCGTGTTCCAGTTCATGAAGCTTTTTATGGAACAAAAGTTGAAGAATTATAAAGATAGCTTTATGGATTAGTAGTTTATCAAAGAGGACTGTATGAGAGTGGTAAAGAATGGTGGTTTTGAGTCCTAAAAGGGAAGATGATTTGCGTAAAAGCGATTGGTAAAAAGAAAATGGCATTGATGAAATCTTTAGGGTGGTAAATTCATTAAAAGGTATGGTGAGATAACGGATATGATGAAGAAGCAGTAAATCTTCTTTGGGAAGGTATTGTTGAACTCAGGGGAATATGCGTTTAATAAATCTCAAATCTGTATCATAGCTTTAAATGCTTACATGTGGATATTTAAAGGCTCATTATCAGTTAGTTATGGCGGTGCATTAGAAACTTTAATGACACGCGATAAAATTAGAAATACATTGCGAAGTTAAAGAATGAATTTAAGAATCAGCAGCATCTGTAAATGAGTCAGACATTCTTATCACTGAAGTGTGACTGGACAAAATACAATCGTTTATGGATTGTCAGGTATTAGAGATTCCCTAAATCATTAGCAGAAGCGTATTAAAGAACGTGATAAAAAGGGTGAAATTTGACTCAATCGTGATTTTATTTCTCGTATGATTAAATATAAAGGATTAACAACAGGTGCGTTAAAGGAATGTAGCAGATCTTACGAGTTTTTGGGATTGCAGGGTGTTGAGTCGTAAATCCATTGTTGATAATGCAGATAGAGTAATCAGGACGAAAAAAACAAGAGGGTAATAAGAGAAAGAATTTGTTTTTCAATTGGTGGATGGGGAGTTCAGATGAAATTAAATTAAATGACGATGAGTTCTCATATGAAGTACAGGCCAAATATGGAAGGTTTGAGCTGGATTATTCTTATCTCATCCATTAGATAAGATTGAACAAGAAGCAGTTCATCTTGATGCTCAAGAAGTTAATGTTACTGGACAATATGTTACTTTCCCTAAAGTAGAAGTAAAAACGACTAAACAAAAGAATAAATATATGCAAGTAACGGGACGATAATAAATTATCTCGTGCTGTTCTTCGTATGGATAAAGATTTGTTAGCTGGAATTGAAAAATACACTGCTATTCAAAAGTTTGGTGATAAGGCACCAGAGAAATTAGGATTAGTAAATGACGCAGAGAAAATGGAACGATACAATCAAATTAAGGACATTCCCAGTCCTATTGAAAACATTGTTTATCAAGTGGATATAGTGACACTGAATTTAAGCGTAACGGTGTTGAAATATGTAAATCCTAAAATTGTTGCTCTTAGAAGAGTTGACTTATCTCATGAGGTAAGTTAGTTCATAAGATTAAGGTTAAAAACAAAAAAATCTTAGAGAGCAATATATAGAAAAGATTGAACGAGGGCTAAAGGGAATGATACAATCAGATTGATTTTGGCTGAGATAGAAACTTTATGACGATATAAGTAATGTAAAAATTCAGAAAGGAACAGCTAAAATGATTTAAAAATATAGAGAGGAAGTTAATGGTATTGGCGTAAATCCCGTCCTTAGATAATGATTTTTAATTCAGTAAAGTAGTCATGAAGAATTTGAAGAAATCCAGGAATTTACAGATGATGATTTTATAAATGTGCAGTCAGATTTTTGAACAAGTTGGACAGATGAATCATCATCTTATGTTCAAGATGAAATTGAAGAAGGGGTGAAACAGACGGGAAATTGAAGAAGTAAAATCGAGTCCTAAAAAAAGAAAAAAAGGACGAATAGGAAACTAAAAGAAAAAAATTTAATTTTAGTTTTGATTATAAGAAATTGAGTAAAAACATTGGTTTATTATTTCTGGTGTATTTGTAGCATTTTTTAATTGCTTTTGTTTTCCATTTCAAAGATTTTAATGGAGACAAAAGATAATACAGATAATAACATGAATCAATCACAAGTTGAACAAACAGAAAATAAGGGCGATGTAAAATACAAATTTAAGAAAGGAGACTTCTAATGGTATTATTTTTGAGTTGAGTTCTGAACATTCATGAAGATTAATTTACAAAAGAGCATTTTATGAACTAAAAGGAAATATTGTTGTTTGTGAATCAGGTGATATTGAAATTATCAAAGGAAAACAAGATGTCTTTGGCGGATATTGCAAACAATAGAAGGCGGATATAAAGATGCGAAAAAAATCTAATTAAAGATAATTTAATTGAAATTAAAAAGAATAAGGAGATTTCAAATGAATAATACGTTAATTCAGTAAGTGATGATGAAGCAGTGAGTAAAGTTTAAATGAAGTATTATCAACAGAAGACTTTCCTAATGTAGAACAATTTATCAATATGTACAATGTGGGGAATGGTTGAGACTGATTTTGAAATCGTAAAAAGACATTGCGAAATTTCAATTGACGGTAAACTATAAAATGTACGTTTAATTAACAGAAAATTTGTTATTCGATCAGGGTTCTGAAGTTTCATTTGATAATGAGTATCTTGTGGTAGAAAATTGGAAATTTATTTCTAAAATTTAAAAGGTATCTATCAGTGAGTTGAAGAAAATTGGCAATCACACAGAATTTATCTTCTTAGAAGAAAAAGGGGTTAGCTATGTTGGAATGGCACAAGAAGATGGTACAATTGAATTTCAAGAATATTGGATTAAAGATAGGGCGTTCTCTAATCAAAAGATTTAATTCGTAATTGAATTTCTTAAAGAGTTCATTGTATAATTACGAGGGACGAAAATCAAACGACAAATATCTCAATATTGAAGCAGTAATTGATGTTGACGAGTCATTCATTTCTGAAATTGAAGAATTAGTATTGAGTAATGGCTAGAAATAAAAATAAGATCCTTTTTGAGGTGGTGCTATTCCATTAAGGGCATTTTAGGGCGTTTTTGTGGAGTCGATACATTTATCGAAATACAGTTTTTACAACATTAGTGTCAACTAGTTGCGATATAACACATATAAAAAAACGAGCAGGAGCATTATACATGAAACAAAATTTTAATTATATGAGCAAAATAATCTTTTTAACATTTTTTGGCGTGGGTTCTACAATGGCTGAGCGTGGGAATAAATATTATCCCTCAAGGCACACATTTAATTGTGTTTAACATTTTTGGTATTTTTATTTCTTGACTTTATTGTAGCATTCTTTTTATTATAAAAGCAGAAAAAAAAGAAATAGATTATAAAAATTGTTTGGGGAAAAGCAAGTTTGGGTAAAGTTATGGTTGGAATAGAGCTGGAATGGGTATATTTTTATTTCAACAATTATCTTGAAATATTTATCCCTACTAATACAGGGACGTTGGAAGTAATGTACAAACATTACAAAAAGCATATCTTATTCATGGTATTATTTGAGATTGTATTAGCAGTGTAGAAGGAGTATTTTTGAGGATTTTTCTATGAAATAGTAATAAACAAGGCAGATTCTTATGTTTATTATATTGGTACGAACTTTCTTTATTCGAACTGTTACATTTACAAAATCTAAGTAAAACTATGTATGCAATATACAATCTATTTATTGTTTTCATTTCAGGTCTTGTTTTTGAGACTCGTTTATCGAAAAAAACAAATTGGATTGGTGCTAATATAATCAGTATGACGTGCAAATGGTATTGTTATATTTTTATTGATTCTTTTCGGGTAAAAAAAGGAATAATATAGTATACAATAGATTATAAATATAGAGTTAGGAGATAAAATGTTATTCAAAAAAATTAAAGTAACACACAAGGTGTCTATATTTTTGGACGGGACTCAAAGAAAATTGATAAAATTAAATTATCATGAGTATGATTGGAAATTGGTTAAATTCAAAAGCAGATTATATTTTTGAGACAAATTCATTAAAGCTGAAGTTGAGATTGCAGATGTTGAGTCATCTTAAACGAGGGAATTGGTTCAAAATCAGTATGGAGTATTCTGTGCTTCACAGAAGAAAGGACTGAGAAAATCTCCTTAAAGTTTCTAAAGTGAACTTTAACAGATGATTATAGAGATTTTGCTAAAGATTCAGAAAATCAAGAATGGTATAAACGTGATCTAGGGAAAGCTATATTGGAGCTTGGTTGACCTGATGCACAAAAAGAAAAAAATGGTGACACTTTTATATTATGGGGCAAAGCAAACAAGGTCTTGAATTAGTTGTGAATGGAAAATTGGGTAATGCTAAACGACAATGCTTAGGATTTGTAGATAAGATTATCGAAGGCGAAAATGGCTTGAAAGTACAAGACTGGAAAACTGGTAAGAAAATCTCAAATTACAATCCTAATGCTAAGATTAGTACGTCTAATCCATTTGATTACTGGAGACAACAAACATTTTATGCTATGTTACTAGAGCAATTAGGTGCAACGATTGAAGAAGCTTCATTGCTTTTCCCATGTGCTGAAACTCCTACTATAGTTTATGTTGACCATCATAATCCACAAGTAAGAGAGCAAGTAATCAAAGATGTAGAACAAGTTGACCGTGAATTAGATGAAGCAATCAATAATAAATATTTCTTCCCATTCAAGAAAGGCACTTACAATTCTTGGGCAAGTTATTTAGCAGGTATGGGAAGAGCACAAAAACCAAATATTAGAGAAGATAAATTTGCTATGCTTGCTGGTTTATCTGAAGTTGGAGGAAGAGCTTAATGGCATACGTTGAATTATACAAAAAATATAGGCCAAAAGATTGGAATGGTATTATTGGGCAAGACTCGGCGTTAAAGCAAATCGAGAAGCGATTAGAAATAATCGATGTGCGAAACATATTCATTTTTCTGGGCTGAGCTGGTACAGGTAAAACAAGTATTGCAAAAGTTATTGCTAAAACTTTAAACTGCCGCAATGTGAATGAAGATTTACAACCATGTAATGAGTGTTCTGTTTGTAAAAATATTGATTCAGACACGTTAATCGGAGTACAATATTTCTCTATGGCTAATAATGGAGAAGTCGATAATGTAAGACGGATTGTACAAGACGCTCAAACAAAAGTAGCTATCAAAAAGAAAGTTATTATCATTGACGAGTATCACAATTTCAAGTCCTAAAAGGTTTGACGCATTCATTCCTTTGGAAAAAGATAATATGAATGAACTTTGTTTATTTTCTGTGCTGAGATTAGACAAAATTGGACGTGCATGTATCTCGTGGTAAAATATTTCATTAAAATGTTAAGCAAAAAAATTAGTAAAAATTTGATTAGGTGGCTAAAAAAAGATGCAATTGATAAGGAAGCAATTCTATGTTGGTAAAAGCAAAAAGGGATCAGTTCGTGGTTCTATCTCATTGTTTGAAATACATCAATTCAGGTGAATTAGAAACAAGTAAAATTGAGCGTGTATTGAACATATTATTTTTCGAGTGAAACAACAGAAGTTATTTCTGCTATTAACGAAATGGGCGTAGAGGGTGAGAATTTCAATGATGTGTAGATCATTATATGAATATTTCAGTTTTGCATTTACAAAAGTAAGTGGTGTAACAACAAATAATGAAAGTGCATTAAAATTTCTAAGGGATTGGACGGAGCTATGATTCTAAAAGCATTTGCTATGTTGGGTGATGCTGTATTAACATTTAATCATAGAACAAATTGACAGAATTATTATTTGAGGTTGCGACTTTGAAATTGTCATTGATGGCAAAACAACAAAAGATTAAAGAGAGGTACAAATGAGTAAGAATAAAGAAAAATTTGCATTAGATAAGTTTGACGGTAAAGTAATCGTTCAGCGTCAGAAAGTTCTTATTTGAAAATTGTGGCTAGCTCATTATGTTGTCAATCACGTGTAGTTGGTGAAAGACGGATTAAGGCGTTTTGAAACGTGGTATTTGGATATGTGGACATTAGGATTAAAAATAATAAAGACGTATGGGGAAGGCACAGTTTACAGCACGTAGTAGGGACATTATCATCCCACGGACATCATCTGTTACAAAGCAATGGTTAAGGTGGTAAGATTTCCATTCTCGGTGGCGTTGTTGAAGTACAAGGTGGATTTGGTTTACAAACAGGTGATGAGTATCTGAAAGATGGTATGAAGTTAAATTTAAAAGCAGCGGTGAACAATTAGTAGAAGATGTTGAGTATCATGCAGTTGAAATGGTGTCTAGCGTTGGACTGAAAGAATTTCCAAAATCATTGCGTAAAATGAGCTCAGTGTTATCAATGGTGGAGCAAGGGATTGACAAAAGTAGGATGTGCGTAACATGATTCCTCACAGGCTGAGACGAGTAATGAGATGCAGTTATTAAACGTATGCAAGGAAGATTTTAATGGCGTGGACAGATTGATTCGTGTGAGTGAGGACTGATTTTTCCAACATATGGTCAAATCTTTGGAGTTGACAGTATTAAAGAATATTATGGGGAGGCGTGAGGGAAGCTCTTAGTAGAAGTAAATACAGAGTTAATTCTCACTAGAGGGAAAACATGAAATCGTGTTTGGGGGTTCACTTATCAAATTTCAATCAGAAAAAAATCAAAAAGAAATTAGTAGTAAAGAAACAAAAATAAATTGAGCTGAAAATCGTTGGGCAAGAAGCTCAGATAAAAAAACGTGGTAACGTTCTAAGTATTGATGTTAAAGCGGGGCAATCCATATCTTGTTTTAGAAGATTTATTTAAGTTTGGTTCATTGAAAACAAATTTCTCTGTCAATATGAGTTTTAGATGAAGGTCGTCCAGTTGTTTCTGGTATGTTTGATTTGATTGATACATTCATTGAGGCGACGTAAAAAGCATTCATCAATAAGATTGAGATATAGAATTAGAAAACAGTAGGAAATTAGAGCAACGTTCAGGGTGTCATGCTCCGTATTGAGTGATTTAGATAAGGTATTAACATTATCAGAAAATCAGAAAGTTCAGAAGAAGCAGAGATAACATTATGAAGAATTTTTGGTATCAATGAAGACTGGAGCGATTATATATTGAAATTATCTCTTTCTGTTTTAGTAAGGCAGATAAAAGATAAAATCTTGCGAGAATTGAGCGATTTCGTAAAGGGCGAGATTTAGAAAATCTTTTAAATGATGAATCGTAGTCGAGTGCAATTATTGGAAGAATTAAGAGCTAGAGAAAGTTATTTCAGATGATAGAACATTCATTGATAATGTTGAACTAGAAGATTTAAAGGTGACGAAAAGTAGAAATAAAATGGAAAGTTTTGGAAAAGGATGTGAGGTAGTATTTATATTCTATCTAACGGGATATCTTACAATCATTAGAAGAAACATTTAATGATCATGTTCCTATCAAGTCTGAGATTAAAACAGTGGTAAGGATTTATCAATATTCTTAAAAATGATGGTACGATTAGAGAACAATCAGTAGGGCATTCTCTAGACATTCCATCATCAACAGAGCTGAGGTGTAGATGAAGATAAATTTGTTGGTATCTTGACTAATCAAATTTGAATGGTAATTACAAAGGTGTATTGATTGTCGTGACGGTAACGTAAACATTGTTAAGAACAATATTAAATCATCTTGAAATTGATTCTCAATGAGAAAATTATTTGGCGGGAGGTGGGCGAAGAAGATTATGAAATTCTTGTACATTATTGAGACGGACGGTGCGGTTCCCAATTTCTACAATTAGAAAAGCAGGCTGGTTCAGGTGGTGGCGGATTCAAATATGATAAAGAAATCGTGGAGACTGGGTTGGAGCGCTGGTGTATTATTCTCTAAATCTAAATCATCATACAAATTCACACAAAGGTGAAGAAGTGATTCAGTAATAGAGGGTGTTAAAGAAGTAAATTCCATGAATTAGTAAAGATGATGAAATTACAGGTTTAGTTGTTTCTGAGTTTGTAAAAAGTAGTTGAGCAGACGACAGTGCGAAGAGCCCTAGTCTGGTCGTGGCAGAAGGAATTTCTTATGATGAAGATTTATTCTTCGGATATTAAATCATTATGTTAAGAGAACGAATAGGGATGTTTTCAATGATATAAAAAGATAAAAAGGATTGTAGCATGAATACAAAATTGGTATTAAAATTAAAAAGATGAAAAAAAGTTCATGGGTTTAACACATTCCTTGTCGGACATCGAATTTCTTTCTATTGCAGTTGGGACTTTCTTTTCAGAACATATTTAATACAATATTAAAATCAAATAATGTTATTGTTTTGATAGGAGCAACAATAGTTATAGCAGGGCATTGTTGGCGATTTCGATAACGTAAAAGGTGGGCATCTCTACATTAGGGGACATTTGGTGAGATTAATTTCTAAATTAACACGAGCAAGTGCAGTTGGTATATATACATTAACAAAAACAAGACGAGATAATGATGGGATGGCATAGAGGATTTTGGCATGGTATTGTAGCAAGTGTTATTGTTGGTATTGTGTATTCTGTTTGAGTTCTATCAAAACAGATATAAAAGATAGTTTTTGGGCAGGTGGTGTTACAATCTATCCTTTTTGCTATAGCATGGTTAATTAGTTTGTTATCAATTGAGCGCAGAACAAAAGTATTCATGGAGTCATTCAAAAAGGGTAAAAAGATTTGTTTGGGTATATTTTTATATTTGGTTCAAGTATAATCTTTGTATTTATTATATTAACTTTTTCATCTGATGTTGATTTGTTCGTGGATGAGCATCTGAGATTTCATTGGATATTTAATTCACATATTAGGGCGATAAAGTGAAAGTTTCGGGGATTGGTTTGTGAGCGTCGGCATAAAGGTAAGAGGTGGTGGACATATAGATTGGGTGGAATCCGGCGGGAGTAGTTTTGAATACAAAGTTGTTGTTCCAATCTTTACAGTGCTTATAATTTTTGGTATAGTAAAAATTATTTTGAATATAATTAAAACAGGGGTTTAAATGCAAAAAGGAGCAAGTCATATTAAAGGATATATTTATTTTGTAATAGTTTGCATGTATATATGCAATTTGTTTACAATTTAATATGGATATTATTGGAGCAATCGGTTGGGCATTAGAAAAAAACATGGAGTTTTATTGTTCAGTTTGCAATGAAAATTAAAGAATTAGAAGTCTTTCAAAAGATGTTTCAATAATTCATAAAAGGTGATAAATCATTAAGTTTATCTCACTTTTTGGAGCTAAAAAGTGGAATAATATAGTATAAAACAATTTCAAGGCATTTTTAGAATGATATAAAAAAATAAATATTTAATAAAGGAGTTAGAAATGAACTTTAGAATTAAAAAGATGGTTGGATTGGAACGATAATTGATACAGGTAGAGATGATTTCAAAAGGTCAAGCAGGTGAAGTTGGTATTAATCTTGCAGTAGGGTGAGGCTGATTGAAGAATCTCCAAATGGTAAGAGCATTAACGTTAAAGTAAGAAGAAAATGCAGAAATATGGTTTGAGCAGTTATGTTAGTAAGTCTTATGATTTAGCAAAAAGTTGGTATGGAAAGCAGTTGAAAAAGGTGGTGATGAACATCGTTTTGAACAAAGAAAAGAGCTATATTGATGTCAATATTCAATGGCAGAATTAGAAACGAGTTTTACAAAGCGGTAAAGAAAATGAACAAAGGTATTAGCAGGTATCTACAATTTCAATGGCGGAGAATGGTTGTTATCAAATGACATTGGTAAAGCTGAGATAATGGTAAAAATCAATTAAAAAGCATTTATTGAGGTCATGTGTAGCAAAAGATGATCATCATTCTTTGAGCAAAAAGAAATCGTTGGCGACGATAGTATAAAAGCAAAAACAACGTGTGAAATCTTCTCATTCTTGCAAGGAAAAGAAAATGAATTAGGTTTGAACTTTCTCTTAAGAGAGCATTTGGTGGTGCTCTGGTCAATTGGGTTCAAATTGATTGCAAAAGTTCAGTAATCAATGGTCAACAAAATGAAGTTTCTTATGAGTCCTAAAACGTTTGAGGATGGTAGAAAATTATCTTTGAGTCATTGAGTGCATCAGCGGTAAAAGAAGATTTGAGTACAAATCTTAAAGAAACAATGACAAAACAAATTGGTTCTCTTTCTGAATTGATGAAACAGTTTGGAAAAATTCTTAGAGGGTAATAAATGATTAAAGAAGTATTCTGAGTAGCGGTGAACAAAGTAGTTTTCAACAGGTTGGGCAATTTATGATTTACGAAATTTATGGATTGATCGAGAGTGGAGTATCAGCTCTAAAGGGAGATTACAGAAAGAATTTCTTGAAGGGTATTTGCATGAAAGACAAGTGCAAAGGTAAAAGGAGATATAATATTGGTATTGTTTGCAATAGAAGATATTAACGTTGTAGTAGGCAAAAAGGTGGGGATTGTAATGGACGATGGAATTATGTTGAGTAATTTTGAGTCATAATATGATTGAGATTTGTCAATGTTTCGAGTTTGGAGAAAATTTTACAAGTTCGGTAAAATGACAAAGTAAAGAATACAAAGAATTTTCAATGCGTTTAGTGTTAGAAAAAAATTCGGTAAGATGTGGACGACAACAGATCAGACGTGGTTTTCTTGGTAATTTGAACATTTGTTAGCGTTTTTGCAAAAAAACAATGATGAAGAAGAATAATGTTATTCTTCTTTTTTTGTTTATGGAAGCAGTCTAGGGCATTTTAAGTAATTTATGATAATTTCTATTCACAGCTGGGAGGCATACAGCAGGCAGACACAAATAAAACGAAATTAAAAGGAACGGTGCATGAAATATTGTAGTTCTTTAGATTTGAGTGAACATGATAAATCAAATTAAAACAAGATGAATTTTATTACGGGTAAAGATGTCAAATAAAAAAACATGAATTAAAAATTTTTAAATAAAATCTTTAATGATAAGATTGAAAAAATTTCTGAATCAGAGTTTGGGGCATTTCAAATTATGTTAAAACATTATCACAAAGCAGATTGGTTTACATAGAACAATTAGAAGCAATTATTAAAAACAGTGTTGAAACAGAAAATAGAACAGATACAGATAGTATCTCAATATTTGGTGGTCAAAACAGATACGATTTGAGCAAATCTTTTTCCAGTGGTGGTAAAAAAACAGTTTTTGAGAAATATTATTTGGTGGATTTGTTGGTTTATTCAAGGTGTTGGCAAATTTAAAATGGGTTTGAAGATGTGAACAATCCTATTTGGAATCAATGAAGAAAAGATCCATATAGATTTGAATAGAGTTTGAGTAAAGTTAGGATGAAAAGAAAATGAATATATTAATTGTATCTATGAGAAAGGTGAGTTTCAGTTAGAGTTATCAATAAATAGGCGAACGTTTATATAACAATGAGTAGATGTCAAATTGTATAAATTATGGGACATCTGATGGGTAAAGCATATCTTGGTGGTGGAGATTATTCAATTTCAAAAGAGTGGCAAGATTATGATGAGTTTTATTAGAAGTTAAATCTTTGATCATTGGTATTATAAGGGCGATGATTGGGATAATTTTGTAGTATCTAGTATTGTTGAGTCTAGTTCTGTATTCTCTAAAGATACAAGTGTTTGGAGAGAAAAGATGAAGAAGAATTTTTGGTCAGAAACAACATAATTATTAAAAGTTGAGTCATTATAACGGTGAAGTGGGATTAGGTTTCAATAAAAGACAAAAGTCGATAAACATTTAGGGATTAGATTTAGAAGAGTGGTCAAAAGAATATGAGGGAATTGAGTCCTAGAGAAAAAAATATTTATGATGAATTTGAATTGAGTCAAATTAAAGAATATGGACATCAGACGGTTTTGTTTATCGTAATAAAGTAATTAAAGATGATGATATGGGGACTGATTTATGGTTTCAGTGGAGACAATTTGATTATGTGGGACGGTGGTATGTTATTCAAGAAATTAAAAGACAAATCAGAGTAAGACGATTGATTATTTCAAAGTTTGGAATCTAAAGAAATTGATAATATGAACAGAAAATAAGCCCAATGTTCAATTTAAAAGTTACAAATGGAAAATTAGATTGTCAATTGTATCAAAGTAGAACGATTTCCCTATCGGTGTGGCATTCAACATTACAAGTTGAACTATTAGTTTATCTTGTGTAAAGAATGTGATTTAACGAGGTTTATCCATACAGTGGAGATGAGTCATATTTATGTGAATCAATTAGGGGCATAAAAACAACAATTAGTGGATTTTCCATATCCAGCAGATGCAATTAAAGATTGGAATGGAATATTTAATTTTGTCTAAGCTGAATTGAATTAAATAGTATAAATCTCACAAATTCCTAAAAAAACAGTGGTAAAATAAGATTTTTGAGCGATATTTCAAAATAAAAAGGAGTCGAATATGGCAGAAAAAAATAATTATCCAGTAAGAGTTTTTGGATATGGTAATCTATTCTCGAAAAGGATCCCTTATTTATTCATTATTTGACATTAAATTTAAGGGAAAAGTGAGGTTAATCTTCTGGGTTTATCTGTTTATCACATTTGCATTGGGGTCTCCCAATTGGTTTGGTGTTATTGTTAAGTCATGATTAAAATATATGGACGGAAGAACAATATTTGAGCTCAGTTGGTTTAGCAGTATCATGAGTGAAACTATTTGGGGTGGTAAATCATTCTATGATTGGATAAAGTGAAATTATCTATTTGGATTCACTAAATATTATTGGGAATGGGACAGTAAAGAAAAGAACATGGTTATAAAATTGATAATTCTATTGGGCGTTTCTCGTAGGGTCAGATATAGAATATTTAAATGAAAGTAAAATGAGGAATAAAAATATAATGGTAAGTAGAGTAAATATTCAACAAGTGGTATGATTGGAGTTTCTATTGTAGGAGTGCAATATATTTGGGATTCTCATTGGTATTTCACAAAGGCATAAAAATATATCATTCATTTCAGGTTCAAAAGGGGTCAGGTAAAGATTTCCTTGGAGTACTTTTGAGTGTCACGGTAATCTTATGAACAAGGAGTAGAAGTTGTGGGTGGGAGCAAAGGTGATTGTTAGAAAGCACTGGAGACTTTATGAGTTAGGATATATTAACAAAGTAGACATTTGGAATGTAGAAAGCAAATGGAGTAATTAGTGATGAAAAACATTGGTGGCATGGATGAGTCATTTGGTAATAATGTTGGAAATGGAGACAGGTATGGATGGTGTTGGCTAGTTGGTGGGAATTGATGAATTACAAAGTACAATTGATCCTATTATCAAAGATGTGGTAGAAGATGATGGAATCATTTATGTCAGTTGCGGGGACTGATGGAAAGATTACAGAGATGATGAAAAGAGTTAGAGTGTGGGTATGACATTACAAACGTATCTACAAGTTGGATTAGGAGGAGTTTCTTGAGTAGAGATAAAAGTACAAAAAGAAACAAAAATTAAATATTTCTAATGGATGTTGGTAATCTAATGGGATTGTCATTGAGATTCTGAAAAAAATCTTTTAATGATTATAGTAACAGCGAACGTATTTCAGTTGCGTATGAGGTTTGGTGAGTGAAAGTTATTGATTCAATAGGTCAGATAAAAATCAGAAAAAAATTGTATGATTGACGAAGCGTGGTCTGTTGGTGGTCCAAAGGTAGAGGGCATGATGAGTGAGAGTGGGAACATTAGGTCAAGATGAGATTTAATATGGGTGTGTTGACATGTTCTCAATCATGACAATTCAAATTTTTGGAATGGTAACAAAGTGAGATAACGTGGGCGTGGTTTGAAACTTTCCGTAACAATGATGAAGAGATAACGACATGGGACTATGACGTATGCGTTTGGAGGGACTGGGTTGGGCATCTATTCTGAGATTTGCAGCTGGGGACTGGTAATGAAAGATTGTCAAAGTGGTATTGTGCAAAGTGTATGAGATGGACGGGCAGAAATCTTTGATACGAGGGCTAAATGCAGTATTAGAATCATCAAAAATAGAAAAAGGTGATGAACTTTTCTTTTTAGTAGATTTGAGAATAATATGAGTATACGATATTTTAATTGAAAAAAATTAAAAGATTTTTTAAAGGAAAAATTATGCAACATAAAATGAATTTGTGGGACAAGTCGTTTATAAAATTTTGTGGATATGGACTGGGCGGGATTTCAAGTGAAGATTTAGAAAATGTTGAGAACAGAAGAATTAGATGATGATATGGTAACATTTCAAAAGACAGATTCTGTTGTAATTCTTTTTTTCTAAATATTCAACAATAGACTGGTTATTTTTCAGAATTGGAGGAACTTTCTTGATATTCTGTAATCAATATTTTAATTCAAGAAAGCTTTAAGATGGGAACTCAGAAGAAAGTAAGATTAGAACAGCAATAAAAAAACAAACAATTTGAATTGAGTCAAAGAAGATGATTCCTATAGTAATCCATTTTGGTTTGTGGAATATGGGGTTTAATGGTGATGGATTGTGGTCAATTGATCAGTAAATATGGGATTTGCATTGGTGAAAACAAAAGATGGTAAAGATGTTGTTGGAGAGTTTCTTGATACAGACAATGGTATGGGTGAAGTGAGGGAACTGAAGAAGATACAGACGAAGAAATCCTAAATTATGAATCAGTGGAAATGGAACAGTTATTGGTGAACTTTCATCTAAAAGGTGGTTCTGGTAAATCAACAGATAGTCACAGGTATTGAACTTTCTAAGTGGGAGCTGGACAAAAGAGCTGAGCAAGGATTGGTTGAGCGTCAAAAAAATCATTGGCGTTGATGATGTTAAAGACGGACAATTGGGTTGGTTCAAATAATGCAACAAGTCCTAATATAGTTAATGTGTATATTGCAAAAGAAAAGATAATGGTGAAAAAAATTAACAGAAGAACATATTAAACAAGGAATTTATCACAATCCTAAATCTAATACAGATTTTATTAAGTACTAAAACATGGTAGAAAGCAATTGAGCTAGCATTCTGGGTACAAGTAATAAAAAAGTTCTTAAGGTATGTATGATTATGTAATCTTAGATACATCTATTAATTATTTGGACTCTATTTTTCAAGTTGATTTATCAATGTCAGACAAAATTGTATTGGTAAGTGATATGGGTATTTCTTCATTGCAAGGTATGGAAGTTGGATTAAAAGAAATTTGTTTGGTAAAAAGTAAGAGAAAACAATTGATGAAGATAAAGTTAGTATTATTATCAATAAATTTATCCTAATGGTATTGATTTCAAAAAGAAATTGAAAAGGAATTTCTCATGGAATTAAAATATTAGGGTTTTATTCTAACGGCATCAATTTATTGGTACTAAAAGCAAATCATCAGTCATTAAATGAAATTATCTATAATGAGGGTATTAAAAGTCATTCAAGATGATTGTTTCTCGGGCTAGACAGACAGAAAGATTGGGCGATTTCTAATAATCATTTTAGGGTAGCAGACGAGATAGGCATGTTTAAATATGATCATGACATATCTATCAAGAATTAATTTGGTGCAAATGGTGCAGTTTAAAAAAAGAAAAAAATAAAGCATGATAAAATCATGGTTATTTTTATTATCTATTATTCTGTTTTTGCAGATCCCTACAGAGCTGTTGATTATATTTGTTATAGTTTGGTGTATGGTGAATACGATTATGAGTGTATGAAATCTTAGAACAATCTGGCATAGCATTTGGTAGTTTAGCTTTGTCTAATGAATTTCTTATATGTTTCAGTTAATCAGAAACTGTTGTGTTGGAGGTTATAATAAAGTAGCTCAAGAGCATATTTACATGAACAGTCATTCCTAGAACTGTGATTACATCGTTATTATGTTGGCATAATGATTGATTTGATTCTTGTTATTAGTTAAATAGAATGAATATAAACAGGTGGCATGCAGAAACAGGTGAGATTAAATGGTGAGGCAGAATTTCTCTGAAAGCTAGGAAAGCAGGTTTGCGAACTAACATTAAATCTTCTAAACATTTCATGAATTTAGTGAATGAGGGCGTATCTTTCTAAGATGTGAGTACAACGGTAAAAATCATCTTTATTATAAGACATCATCTTTAAGTCTGTTTCAAAAGCTGTGAGAACTTTCGTGCAATCAATCATATCATCATCAATCGTCCAGTAATGTGTTTCAGCTGGAATTCTGCTAAAAGTATAAAAGTGAATTATACGAAAGGACGTTCCATGATAAGTATTTGGTGATTTTTTTAGAAGTAAGCATGTCTAATTTATCAAAAACTCTAAATGAGTATCTCTAATAATAATATGTTTAGTATCATAGTGTTGAGAATAAGTTTCAAATTGAGTAGCATCAATGAGTAAATAATAATTTTTCAACATTAAAATCTTCCAACATCTTTGGTGTATATGCGGGTGGCGACGATAAGATGGGATATAAATATTGAAATTCATTTTGGCATTTATCACAAATCCCTCTTTACATGATGGTTCAAATGTAGGGTGGAAGATAATAAGCAGATTCAATTAGATTGTCATAAGGGTCTCTAAAGAATGGTGGAAATTTAACATGAAAGACTCTAGGACTTTTTCTAAAGAACATTGTTATTTTCATCTGGGTTCTTTTTGATTTAATTCTGCAATCTGTTCATCAATAGAAGTCTTCAATGAAAAGTCATTATATAAAAATCTTGTTTTGTGGAGTTAAGATTAAATCATCTGAAATCTTTTATGAGCTTTTTCCATTTATTCATGCCTTTTTAAATCTTTGTAAATATTTTTTTATATTATGTTTTAATTTGAAGTTTGGGATTGAACTTTAGTTTGATTTGGTAATTCAACAATTTCTTTGTCATGAAAACGTTACGTTTTTCTAATTTTAGCAATTTAGTAAATCTTCTAAAAGTAAAGTTTCATTTTTGTAATATAAATCGTACATCAAAGTATTCATTCTCAATACAATGTAAGAAAGCTTGTAACATCTTCAATATGTGTCATATTGATTTTTGGGCGGAGAATTAAGAACGATTGGATTTTTCTTTCCTTGTTAATAAATTATGGATTTTTGGTCTAGTATCATTCAGTCCATAAGTATCTGAAATTCTTAAAAAAATGTTGAACTTTTCTAAATTAAACATTTTGGGATATCTTCAGCATAATATTTTGTTGGCGAATATGGATTGAGAACAAATTCTCCATAATTTTTTTATAAACAGACAGTTGATGCAGTAAAAAGATGAGGTTGGTTGTCTGATTTTTCAATTTGTTTATATAGAGCAATCGTGAAAGTAAATTATCTTCTAATAATTGTATAATTGATTCAGTCAATTATCAGCTTTGAAATTGGTTGGTAAATGAGATTACATAGTCAAATTTTTGAAAAAAATCTGAGTATTATTGAACTTTCTATCTAAATATAAGTATTTTTTTCTTATCATAACATGGTAAATCTGTTACAAGGTCTGTCAATTCCTCTTTTTAATAGAAACACACGAGTGAGTCCATAAATTTCTGAATTAGGATTTAAGGTTTTAATATATTTAGTCATAAATGAAGCAATATGAAAAATTTATTCCAGTAATCAAATATTTTTTTATTCATCAGTTTCTAACAATCCTTTCACGTAGAACTTTTAATTCTTTCTCAGTATCAAATGTATCCATATTGGTAAAGATTTCATCTTTGAATGTATTCAATATTTAATGAATTTACATAGTTAATAAATTCTTCACGTTTATGTAGACTTTTGTCTTAGATTGAGTTGTTTTGTTTGGCAATTCAATCCTTTTAGAACTCAATAATCATTTCTTTCTTCGTCATGAGCTCTCAGTAATTTTGGTACGAGTTTCACGAATTTCAGAAAGTTTGTTTTTGGTTTCTTCTTCCATGTCATAAGTTTCTACAAAATCTTTTTCAGTTGGTTGTAGCATATCAAATAATGATTTGGGTGACGAGTTTTAAGTTTTTGTTTCTTTTCTTTTCTCTTTGTTTCTTGGTGAACTTCTTGATTGAGTGAATTTCAGATACGTCTAAATTCAGCTAATCTGCAATAGTTGTATCTTGAGTGTATTTGTGTTGATTATTAAATACATCAATCTTGTAGTCAAACATTGTATTAGAGAAATAACTTTCTGGCAATAATTTTTCTCCAAAGAATCCAAGTGGTTCTAAAAATTGGTTGAACAGTGAATTGAATCTACAAATGGAGAAACAGCATCATAATTCCAACGTTGAAGTCTGATGAGCGATTTAAGATTAGTCTTAACATGAGAACGAGTTCCAGTATCATCAATAATAATCACAGATGATTCTTGAATATTGTGTTGAGCTAAATCATAGCGCATGTACATCAATAATATTCAAGTTTGAATCTAGGATAATTGGAGCAATAAAACGTAATTCAATTACAGCATTATCCATTTTGTCAAAGATTAATTTGTGTAAATAATTTGAATTTTTTCATCTTTCTTAATTGCGAAACAGGTAACATTCCATTATATAGAATTTTTGGTATGCGTATTTTTTTATCTTGATGATTTGTAGTAACAGATTTCATCTTCTACAACAGTAAATCGTCATTAAATTTAAAGTCAGCAATAGATACAATTTGTTTATATTGTTTTCAATAGAATAGTAATCAAATCATCTTTCAGTGATCAACATTATCAGCATTAGAGGAAAGCAAACAATAGAACTTTATTATCCTTGTTTTTTTGTAACAATTAAAGGTTTAAACTATTTGAGTTCTGGGTGTTTCTTTTGTAATTCTTTATAAATAGACATATTTTTTTCTTTCCTTTTTTTGGTTAGTTAATTATATTATTCCAAAATTTGATTTGATATTTTTAAAGAATTTAAGAATAATATAGTATAGAAAAATTTTATTGTGGTTTACAATATAAATAAACAATAGAGTAAAATTTCACGAAAAGGAAAGGACTGAATAGATTTGGTAAATGGATAAATCAGAAAGGAGACATTGTGGTAAAAAGCAAATTAAAATTGGTGAAGAAATAAAAGTAATTTCACAAAATTTTGATTCGTTTTCTATTGATGGATATCAAAAGAATTTCAAAAAAATATAAAAAAACAAACAAAGAAGAAGCAACAAAGAAATTTCAAAAAAATATGTATGCGTGTATATGTATTATTTAAGAAGATTTATAACATTAGTCTTCATGATGTTCAGTTGCACGGTGCAATCAGAACATATGAGGGTAATATTGGGAAATGAGAACAGGTGAAGGAAGGAATTTTATACAGGTGTTTAGACTCACAATTCTAAAGTGGCTACAATAGCAAGTCATGTTGTTACAGTTAATGAATATTTGAGCTAAACGTGATAAGGAAGAATTGGGAGAAGCCTATACAGATTTTAGGATTTACAGTTGGATTAAATCTTAATGAAATGAGATATTTGGTCAAAAAGAGAAATTATAATTGCGACATTATGTATTCTGAGGCGTGAGTTGGATTTGATTATCTAAAAAGATAATATGGTGGACTCATATAGAGTGAAGCACATGGATTTAATTCCACATTGATTGATGAAGTTGATTTAGTTTTGATTGATGAAAGCAGGAGTAAAAGTCATTATCGGTCAAGATTCAAAAAGAGTCCTATTGATCAATTATGAAGGCATAATATTGTTATAACGTATCAGAAACAGATTTGAAAATTGATTATAAAGTCAGTACAGTAAGTCTTGGTAACGAGGGTGCAGAAAAAAAGTTAGCAGAGCTATAATATTGAGAATATTTATGATGAACATAACATTAGTTATATGAATTTCAATCAATGAAGCATTGGTGGCAATTTTGTTATCAAGAAAATGTTGATTGATGTGGTAAAGGAAAAACAAAAGTTTGTATCATTGATACGTTTACAGATATGCGAGCGGGTAGAAGATTTTTCAAATGGTTTAAAAGCATTAGAGGGAAAACATTTAAGAAATGGTGTTGAAATTAAAGAAGAAAAATAAAAGTAGGCTATCAGTTTTACAAAAGTGAGTTCAGATTGTATGATAAAATTTCAGGTATGTCTGGTGGGCATTGAGGAACAAAACAATTTCAAAGTTTATGGATTAAAAGTTATTCCAATCCGAGCGAAAACAAATTAAATAGAATAGACAAAAGAAATCATTGAGAACTTCACAACGGGACGAAGAAAAAAATGGGATATGTTGTAGATAGAATTATTCATCATCATAAAAAAACATGGACGAAATCCTTGTTGGTGGTGTATCAGTTGAAGATAGTGGTGGGCATCTAAAAAGTTAAATAAAAGCAAAGATTAAAACATAAAGTTTTTAAATGCAAAACAAAATGCAGAAGAAGCAAAAATCATTTCTAGGGACAGGGTATTAAAGATGATGGTATCATGGTAATATGGCGGGTAGAGGTGGCGACATTAAAGTAGAAGATGATGGCGGATTAGTTGTTATCCTTACAGAATTAAATGAAAGTGAGTAGAATTGACAGGCGATTAAAAGGTGGGAGATTTCAAGACAAGGCGCAGACGGATTTGGCGAGGTATTATCACTGAGATTCAATATTCAAACGTGTTAATGTTGATTTCATTAAAGATTTGGGGCATCCATTGAAACTAATTCATTTTATCAGGAACTTTTAAAAGCAATTCAAGAAGAATTAAGTAATAGCATTAGAAAGTACGTGGGAGGTTTGAAGATTTGATGATGTTGTCAGAGAACAAAGAAACATTTTTCTACAGTGGCATTTTACAATCATTCCATGATAACGATAAATTTAGTTGTGGAGTTAATGTGAAGCGTTATGTGATAATGAAGAAGCAATCAATAATTTTTAATTTATTGAATGAAAATGATAACATAAAAAAAGTGTTGAAAAATGAAATTATTCATTAGATAAAAGGGCTGGGTGGACATATTGATAAATTAGGGAATGTAAATCTGGTATTGGACGGAGGTCAAAATGGTAGAGGCTGATCATCAAAACTATCAAAATGAAACAAATGACTATATGAAATTCAAACAACAAATTTATCAACGGCGTGAAGCAATCATTGATTTCAAAAGATTACACAAGTCTGAAAAGTAAAATGTTTATGCAAATAAAGAGGAGTGGAGATTTCAAGGGGAAAATTAAGTGAAATGGATAAAAAGTAAACAAGTACGAAATAGAGGTCCTTTTTGAGTGCTTTTTTATGGTATATTTGAATTTGGTGATTTCGTTTGGTTTGGGTATCAAAATAGAGTATTCCAACAATCAATCAGCAATCGGCAATTTAATGAATCTATCTTCTGGTGGGTCATTAAAGCAGATTAGGATTGAGTGGAAATACAGAGGCAGCTTATGTTACAGCATCAATCCTTGTACAATTGTTTTCTAAAGGATTAGTAGCATATTACAAAAATTATCTATACAAGGTGTTGCGGACAAATGAAAATTGAGTAACATACAAGATTATATGATTTCCTTTTTTTGGAATTTTGGTACAATTGGAATCCTTTAGTACTCAACAATTAGTCATACAATAGGGTGTTTCTATCACAGCAGATAATACGGTAAAATGATTCTATCAATTGTGAGTGCAAGTGGTGGATTATTTGTTTCTTATATTGGAAGTTTGATTGATGAAATGGGAATTGGTAATGGGCAATCTAATATTATTGCATTTGGTATAATGAGATTTCATTGGGGTCAATTCTGAGTATATATGATGGTAAAAATATTATACAAATAATTTTGGTCATAATTTACAATCTGTTATCTTAGCAATCATGAGCTGTTGATAATTATTGTTATTTCATATTTCGACATAAAAAGGAATACATTTGCATAATCTAAAATTATAATGTAAATATAAAAGGTCATTATCTCAGTCAAATTTCGGATACTGTTGGCATTATCTTCGCATCGAATGGTATATTGGTGATCGGACAAATTGGCGGTCATATTTGGTTTGGCGATTATTCTACATGGACGGAATTTTATTCTGGTAATTCTTATTTTTTGTATTTTCTTATCTATATGAAATTTAGTACAAATTGATGGTGAAGAATTAGTAGAATTTAAAGAAAGTTCAATGTATATAAAAGGTGTTGGTAATGAAAATGTTGAAAAATACATCAATAATAAAGTTATTGGTATCCACAAACATCGGTGGTAATCTTAACAATTATTGGTATCGTTCATTGGTATTAGAAATTGATCGCGATTAAATTAGGGTTTATCCTTAACAGGTATCAATATTCTTATTCTGGTTGGAGTAATCCAAGATATTTGGCAGGGTGGCGGATTAACAGGCAAAAATAATTGGCGATCTTTAAAGGGTGAAATAATATGCAGTGTTGAACAGTTTGTGTATTGATTACATTGGTAATCTTCCTACGCATGAAACAAGAAACATTAGGTGGTGAACTTTTAATGGTGAAACATGAGTAAAGATAGTATAAGTTTAAATTATTACATTTTCAGTATTCTTTATTGTATCTATTTTGGTATTGATTTCACATTTCTATGAGCGATTTTAAGTGTGTTATATCGTCACATGGCGATGGGCGTATTAAAAACGGATGTGATGAATCTATCAGGGCATTTTTATCTTCTTCTAGGCATCTTCTTTTGGCAAAAATCAATTTTCCTTGTTCAATAGAATTTCTTAGAATCTATTATTTTTGATTGTGAGTCCCATATATATGAGCTCTTTTATTAAGACTTCTATATGGAATCTATTAACTACATCTATATTTTTAAAAATCTTCAGTAAATTTAGTTCTGTATTTTCCATTTTCTTGTAATTGATTCCAAGTCCACAGGTCAGGCATATATCTTTAGAGTTTCCAAATTTATCTCTAAAGAACTTTTATTAAATCTAAAGTCGGACCGAGTTCTCTTTCTCTAATGAATCTCATACAAATGAATTTCAATCCATTTATAGTAGCGGTCTAAGAACTTTCAATATATAATCAATTGTTTCTTTAGTAGAGATTTATTTCCGAGACGAAAAAGGACGGGACTCTTTATTAAAACAATTTTTACAATTTAATCTGACAGAAACAAATAAAGTTGAGTGTATTGTTTGGCATGTCATGTTCTCTAATAGTCATATAATTCATATATTAAGGAATCCTACAAATGTAATGAGCTATCTATTATTTCTTCCTATATCTTCCATCGAGACTTTTAAGTTTGTGAACTAAATATCCACAAGAGCGTCTAGTATGAATTTCAATTTGTCAGTATCATCATTGACATTCTGGGCAAATCGAAACGGATTCCATCTTCATGTCTATGAATCTAATTCATCAGGCACATTTAAAACAATAATCAGATTTACAATTTAATTCTGCATACATAATAGCATATATATATATGTATAATCTGTAACGAGCGGAATATTGTTAATCATGTTTTGAATTTCTACATAAGAGATGGGTCCCTCCATTAGATAATTCTTGAAATTCTGATTCAAAATCAAATTTTGTAAAAGCATCTATTTGTTCTCTAACGAAGCTTTTATGATAAAATTGGTTACATAATTCTTTATTGTTTTGCATCTATAGTTCAAAATCTCTATACAGAATTTGCAGAACTTTTCCGTAGTTGATTCTAAAGGAGTTCCATGAGTCTGAAGCAGATTAGTTTCATTTTCCATAATTCACAATGATCATTCATTTTTCTCATAATTGGTATAGCAAAATCTTTAGCTCGAATCTGTATGAGTTTGGAGTCATATATTTGGAACTCATATAATCCAGCATAGCAGGTAGGGTGTGCAATTATCTTTTGTTAAATAAGAATCTATTTTTTTCAGCGGTTGTAATCTTGTATAGTATATTGCAAAGTGGGTGGCATCTGAAGTTGGCTAATAATTTTTTTATAATTATCTAATTGAGCTTTTTATTAAATTAGAATATTTGTCAAACGATTTCCAAAATTCTATTGGTTCCTTTAGATTCTAAAAGGGCACATAAGGTAGATTTAATGTTGGAAATTCTAAATTGAGTAGCTGCATAATCTATTTGGTTCTTCATCTAGTACAGATAGTTGAGAACAGCAGGCATAGGAGGTGGTGAGTTCATATTTATTTTTATTTTTTTAGCATGGTTTTCTGAAATATAATCAGGTGAAAAATTCTTTGTGGGACATTGAGCAGGACAATTCTATGAGAGCAAAAATAAGGTCTATCTTCATATACATTAGTTTCATCTAACACATATAATAATTTAGGGAAAGTTTGAGTAACATAAACATGCAAATTTTTTTGGTCCTTTTTATTCGTTGTTTTAAAAATTCTTCTATCAATAATGGTAAATCAGATGCTTGGTTCTTTTTCATCTTTTTGCGTCGTTTATATACATAAATAAAAGAAACAAAAAGAGTTTGAGCATTAGTAGATGAAATAGTATTCCATTGATAATTCATTGTTTGAACAGTATCTTGAATTTCTTTTTTTCAGTTCTTTTTCTGGTAATTCATTTATTTTTTTCTTCTGAGTATTCAAAATTTAATAGGGTAAATCTTCTTTGGTTTTATTCTTTATTTTTTTCTCTTGAAATATTAACAAAAAGGATGACAGGGCTCAAATTTATTGTTTGGAAAAAGCATTGATTGGCATGTGAGATATTTGTGATGGTATTGGTAGCAGTTCTTAAAGATTTGGGTTATCTATTTGAACATGAAATATTGGTGGCATTTTGTAACATATCTTCAATATTTATTAGACAACAATTTAGCATTGGACGTATATAATAATCTTTGTCATGTCTATGTATGTAGAAAGCTTTCTGTCGAGCTCTGGGACATCTTTATCAGCTCAATATTCTATAATACAAGTTTGTAGATCAAGCAACATAATCTCTTTGGTGGTATTATTCTAGCATTTTTATTGGAGATTTTTCTAAGGGAGTTCTGTGTTAGGGGTGTTATTATATCTAAAGTGAACTTTCATCTAATTTGGGTGAGTGATGTTCACATCATTTTTATAATTTAAATATTATATAATTTCTTGGTAAATCAGTTAATCCATTTTCTATAAGAACATTCTCTATAATAGTTCTTAATTTTTCTGTAGTTAAATTTTTCTATTTCATGAACTTTTATATCTGTATATTTGGCACTTTTTTTATATCTTCAAAAGATTTTAGCATTGGATTTTTCATTGAACATGTAAAACAGTAATAATTTTCATTATATTGAAATTTTCTTCTTTTTGTTGGTTTTTATAATTTTTCATATGTTGCGATCCTTTTTATGTGTTATATATATTATTCTTTTATAAATTAAATATCTTTACAAACAAATAAAAAAAGATGAACGAGTGCATCTTTTTTTATATCATAATCGAAGTATCTTTCATGAACAGAAACTAATGAATAGAAAGTTGGAGAAGAAATCATGATTTGAGTGCAGTTGAGATTCCATTCATAACAATTGGATTTACATCTTCTGGACGTCGAGGGAATAATGGGTCTTGGCTAAAAGATTCATCAAGAACTATTAGCATTATATCGTAAGAATGTTTTTGAGTTTTCTTCAGTCCAAAAGCTAATTCATCATATAACATCTGTATATTTTTTTCTTCATTTTCATATAAGTAAACAATAATTCATGGGGCGATCTCTAAGTTTTTGTTTGTTCTTCCTCTGATAATTCATTAAATCCTAATTGGAATTTGTGAAAGCGTATAAGTGATGGACGATTCATCACGAATAATTGAAATTTAATAATTTCGGACGTTTGAAAATTTTATTGGCTCAAATAATACAATGGAGTAAAGAAACTGAATAGAACAGAATGATTCAAGAACACGTAGAGACTTTCTTTTCTAATGGCGTTCCTCTTTCATAAATTTCGTTAATGATTTTTGGTTTCTTTTGTAAATATTCATTATTGTTAGTCAAAGGTAAAAATTTCTTCAATCTCTTTCTTAGTATTTAATGTTGAGAAAAATAGAAGAATATGATTTTAGCATGAAAGGGCTCCATGGACGTATATTGTTTAGTACGAATCTCTTCATGTTGAGTTCTGCAATCATTTCTAATTTGAATCTAAAAGACTTTCTGATTGCATTGTATCAAGAAGAGTTAATCAAAAAGCGACAGTTTTGGCAATTAAATCTTTTTCTCGTGGATGAGTTTCTCCAATCATCTAAGTCATTTGATAATGGAACACGAGTATCTAGCAAAAAATTGTTCAGTTAATTTCTCCATGTTGATTTATCAATTTCATCTTCAATTGAGTTCCAGTCAATCGAACTATAATATTTATAATTTTTTTATCCATTATTCTAAAGCTGTAAATAACACAAGATTCACATTCATTGAAAAAGTTTCTGAATTGTCAGAAGTGTAAGTTCTTCATAATAAATTGATTTAATGGCTTTTTTTGAAAAGCATAATTACATAAAATGGTCAAAATCTCTTGTAGTCATTTTATTAGTTTCAGTTTTCCATTCATACATGCTTCTGGTAATTCAAAGTTTCTCATGAATAGTGTTAATGATAATCCTTGGTCAACAGCATATGTTGCGGGAGCATAAACATCAATGAAGTTTCTCATGTCAATGTCATGGCGAGGTCATAATATGGAATTGTATCGTACTTAAATCTCTGAGCGGATAATAAATTTTGGAGTCTTTTTCTCTTGACGTCTTCAATTCTTTGGATAATTAGGGTGGATTGGACGATACATCATTTATATAGTAGTGAATTCCATTTTGAACGAGTAAACGTGTTTCATTGTATAAAAGCATATTTCATTGGGAGTGCTTTTAAATATTCCCAATCTTCTACAGTTGGAATATAAATGCATCAAACATATCTTTCATTTTTTTCTGATTGTGGCACATATTTTTCCAGTTATATGGTGTCAAAAATAAGAATCTGCATATTTAGATTTTTCAGAGCTGAAAGAATGTTTCGTTACGTTCAATAGCAATATTAATGGGATCAGTAATGTCAGTAATTTAACAACATGAAATACAAATTAGTAAATTCAATTGATCTGGTGGGCATATTTCATATGATGAGTAGCAAAGAATGTGTGTAGTAATCCTAATCCAATTGGATGATCTCTCTATTTCCTTTCAGGCTGATCAGTGGTACATCAATGTCAAGTATCTGTAATAAATGTCAGTGAGTACAAATTGTTCTAACAGATTTCCCAAAAATCAGGTGGGAAAAATTAAATTCAATACGTTAGTGGGAAACTAAATTACAGAGCATGTCTGGACTGATTGATTTCGATGTGATTATTTAAAATTTTGGGTCTGGTTTATGTGGTTGTAAAATCTCTGAACATAGATTGAGTCATAATGATTTTGCATCAACAGCATTTGTCTATGGGCAGTATCAATGTTATTTTACATATGGATAAACGAGTTCTTGTTGAAGTTTAGAGATTTCCATTTCTAAATCTCTGAGAACAATCTTGTATTTCTTAATATTGTCATTATTAGTAGGTTATCATATTCTTTAGTTACATCAATATATCCAAATGGTGCATAGATACGTTCCACATCAAAAGGACGAATAAATACATATCTTCATCATTTCTTGGCTAATTCATAAGAAATTTGTCTGGTGGTGGTAATCCTAATGACAAAGTCTTAAAGTCGAATTTTTTTCATCAGCATTTTCTTTCTTTGTTGAAAGGAAAGCAATAATGTCTGGGTGGAATACATTTAAATAGATGGCTGTCTTGCTAATTGATTGGCATAAGAGGTATCCTCTAACATTTTCATAATAGAAAAATCAAACAGATCCTTCACTTATCCTTTGGTAAAAGCGTTCACGAATGTTTGACAAGTTAATTCCAAGTCAAAGAAAACAATTTGAATTAATTGTAATGCAGAGTTAATGGATTTCTGGCAGTGGCATTCATGTCGTCAGTTACATCTAACAAGAAACATGAAATAAATTCGCGTCTCAGTACTTCCAGCATTTAAAAAAATGATGGTGTTGCAGGTTGATAACGTTGGTTAATCAATTCATCAGTGAAGTGGCGAAATTCTTCATCTCCATTAGCAAAATATAAAGCATTAAATGCAAAGTCTATCTTCAAGAATTCTGGGATGGTGAGTATTATCATTTGTTTTCATTGCATATTGGGGCATAAGAATTTATATGCGAGACAGACCGATTTAAATCTAAAATCCTTGGTATATACAAATTTAAACAATTTAATAACAAATTCATATGGTATTTGTTTAAAATCCTTTTTCAATGTAATTATTTTTCTAATAAATAATCTGAGTTTATCTTGTAATGAGTCGAATCGTAAATAGTTTGGGTTAACATTTTTCCTTGAAAAAAAGTTTGATTCTTTATCTTTATTTAACATAATGGGAAAGATTAATTGGTCTATTGATTTCATTATTTAAATTATAATATGTTACATTAGCTAAATCTTTTAATGACGTTGTTTGAGTCCTTTTTCTTTAATATATAAAAAAGATGTAGGGGATGCAAATTGGTATTTCCTTATAGTTATATTATTCCTTTTTGTTCTTTTTATATCATGACTTTTTATATTTTGGTAAAGGAACTTCGTTAAAGAGTAATAGTATAATCATTTTTGAGCATGTTATATCGTCAGTGGTGCACTATCTCTGCAAAATCGATTTCGATAAATGTATCGGTATCCAGTAAAACAGTTAAAACGATTTCAAAAAGGAATGAAAAAAATCATTCCTTTTGGTATATTCTTCAAAAACATGGTCAAAATAAATTTGGTCGGGTGGAACGAAATATCTTCATATGTGCATTTATCGCAAAACAACTTTTGGTGTTGGTCCATTGTCTTTCCATTCAGATCTTGATAATCTCTTATGAGTGGAAAGTATCCTCGGGCATCAATCGTCTAATCTTATAATCAATTATTGGTGCTCTCTTGCTTTCAAATCTTCAGTGCATCTTTGGTGGTGGTTACAATTCCACAAAACATCATCAATGTGAGCAAAATTCTCGTTGATCCTCAAAAGTAAATAATGAACGAATACGGTTTAATGTTGTTACATTATTTGGTATGGATTAGTCATGGTAAATGTCCAGTTTCTGCGAATGTAAAAATTCGTGAGTTCTGATTGATTACAGATTCTCCTATTAAAATATAATCAGGATTTTTTTGTCGCATTGGTCAGTTAATCCAATTTCAAAATCTACACAATCTTCAGGAATGAGTGCTGTATGTGGTGAAACATCATCGAGAATATTGAGATTCAATTGAACTCTCAATTGTAATGATTTTCTTTGGGTGGGTTAATTGGTTCTCTCTCTTAAAATTGAGGCATTGTTGTGGTGTGAGTAATCGTAAATGTGTTGCAATTAAATAAAGTATGAATTATAAAGTATCTGATTTCAAAACAAAAATAATCTTTGTAATTATCTTTTATCTTTTTCAATCTTAGTATTCTTGTTAATCGTTTTTTTCTTAGTTTTTGTTGGTGGCGAAGTTGTCATGTTCATAATATGTGTAATAAAGCTGGGCATTTAGGCAATTCTACAATTTCATCATCATGAGTCATCTAGCATATGAGTTTCAATTCAAATTTCAGTTTTGGATATAATAGTCATTCCTTTCTTCAACAGTATAAACTGTAAAATCTTATCGGAAAGTTGAACTTGGAATAAAATGATCATATTCAAATTTATTAAAGATTTCATCTGTTGTTGGCGATGATAATAAACTGTTATTATGTGGGCATTCATGAGGGATGAACTGAGATTCTCTCCATTGTCTAAAGTTATTTGATACAATACATCTTTTTCTTGAAAGCTAGTATGAATCGTGGCATGCAGTTATATTCTTATCATATCAAAAAAATCTTATCAGGATTTAATAACTAGAAATGAGGTCTCATTTCCAGTAGGTGTTGGATAATGTATCTATATATGTGTTGAAACTATATTAAGATTGGGATGTTTGATAGGAAAGATGTGAGATTTCTTGGTAATGTTTAGTGGTCTGGTGTCAGATTTCATCTGTAATTGTACGAAACAGTATAGCATCTGGACAAGTGTATATACAGATACACGGAATCGTCTTGAAAGCTATGGCGATCTCTTAATTACATATGAAGCATCATAATCTAAGTCACGAACAAATTTGGCCGGAACGGTGATTTAAAATCCTTTCATCAAATCTTCCATTAAAATATTGTCTGGTATAGGGATTAGAACTCTTGGTAGTAGACTAATGAAATAAATGCAACAGGTTTGTCAGCATTCAAATGAATATCTGAAAGCTTCCTCGATTGCATAATTTAACATATCTAAATGGAACAGCTATCCGAAAATATGTTGTCCAGTCATTTTATCATGTTGGCAAATTCATTCGAAAATTTCGGATGGGGGAAAATCAGTCTCTATGATTCAGTAATAGATGTATGGTAGAATTATATAGGTATCTGAAGTTTAGTGGCATATTCTTCTCCTTTTATAGTGGCATGGGTCATCTGAGTCTTGTTTCTTTCCATTCACATCTAAGAATGGTGGTATGTCGTAATCTTCAAATCAATGGATTGGCGAACGATAATCTTTTTCTGGTGTAGTGTGGAACATTATATAAGTGGTTTTGGTATGAGTACTCTTGTCTTGCATTTATAGGCAATCAGATTTCTTCCTATATTCAGCAAGATAGGTAGATCTCTCGAAACTCAATAGCAATATTCTGGGGTGGGAATCGGGTTAATCTTGGTCTACAGTGGTAAATCAGGTATCACATGAGGCAGTATCAAATGGGCTCTGGACATATAATAGATAAAAAAATTCTTGGAGGGATGAGTCGGGTGAAACATCTTTCTTGCCCATGCAATTCCAAAATAAAGCAATATTTCAGAAAGCTATCCAAAAAAAGTTTTAATGTTGGATTCATATGATGGGTGTTAAATTAAACGATTCCTTATATAGCAGTTTTCTAAAAATCGTCTGGGATTATATCTTCAAAAAGCTAACAATCTTCATGAGAGTCTCTTCCATAATACGGAAATCATCTAAATTTAAAAGCATTTGTTGGTATATAAACGGCGTATAATTGATTGTTAATAATTGAGGTATGCAAGCTGAGTGAATTCAGATCTATCATCATCTATGTGGTGTGAACGAGCTAATTAGTTGAAAACAAATATATAAAGTGGCTCTAATGGCGGGACTCTCAGGCAATCCCATGTTATACATTTTTATTTAATTGGGAAACTAATGAGTTCGTCCTTTGTCTAAAGCAATTGATAATATATTTATAGTGAGTAGTTGAAATCTATATAGGAATACTAAAATCTGTATGTCAAAAACAATGTAGTATAACGTTGTTTTAAGTCCTATATCAATAGTCTTTGTTCCAAAATAAACCAAAATTTAATAATCAGAACATCCTTTTTCATCTAATATGGCATTATATCCAGATTTGGGTGAGTGAGTAGTGGTGATCATTCTACGAATTTCAATAATTGTTTTCTCGTTTGGATCATCTTAGTATATCTATCCTTATTATGAGAACTTTCGTATCATTGAGTTTGTTTCATGACGGGCAATTTTTCGTCTTTCGAATTTGTTCTAAATGTTTGGTGGTCCCTTAGCATATAATGGGTCATTCTTTCTGGAAGTACTCTGAGGGGATATCTTCTTCTCTACGATTGAATTATAAATTTTAGGGTTACAGTTGTTGACATCGTAAATAAGTCTTATTTAAATAATCGATTTCAAAATGTACATTCAGGGTATGTGAAGAGTTTCATCTGTTGAATTTCATTATTGAGTGATCGAGATCAATCTGTCTATTCGTTTCTGTAATAGATTATTTGGGGACTCCTCTATGTCTGATTCATTGAGATTTCTGGGTCATTCTCAGCGTATGGTATGGATTGATTTTGTTAGTATCAGTTGTATCTATATAATCTCATTATTAAAGTACTCATGGGAGCTGCAATCCTCATGACTTTTCTGGTGGAGTCTAATTTCAAAGATTTCTTTAGAACAAGTTTCAAATCTAAATCTAATGTGAACGGATTGTAGGTGAGACTTTAAATCAGAAAATATGTGGTACTTTTATCTCATTGTTGATTAATCCGTCAATCTTTTCTTCGGGGCATCTTTTATGGGCGCTTCGGAACAAAACTGTTGACAATAAATCGAGTTCTTCTTCATCATCATGAGCAGTTGATTGGGTTGTAAACATTGTGAGTACTCCTTTGAAAAATTTTTGAGAAAAGCAATCTAAAGTCGTGTATTGTATTGTGAACGACAATTCAGTAAAATCGTTATATCCTGTTATCACGAAATATATGGAATTTTTATATCTTTGATTTAATAATATCATCTGACTTTATTCAGTATTTTTCGTTATATATATTATATGTATTATATCGTTTGAAATTTGAAGTCGTTTTTGTGCAAAATTGTACAAAAGATTTTGAGAAATAGGTAATGTGTATTTTGAAAGCAAAAGGCCCTAAAGGGCATAGAGCAGGTGAGTTTCTGAGAGAGTCGATGGCGTCGTTCAAAACTCGAACAGTCATAGGTTGATCAGCTGGTCCGTAAGTTATTATAGTTTTAGTATAATAGCGGCAGTGCGGGACTGCATGAGGCATAAAGTGTTCGATGGATAAGTTATAAGTGGAATGATGTAATAGTGGTGGTGGCGGCGATGGAGTGAGCAGTGAGGTGTTAGTGGTGGTGGTGTAATTTAGTGATTAATGGTTGGTGGTATGGTGGTGAATTGAAAGTCAACGTCTGAGTATCTCATGTGAACAAATCACATTAAGTAACAATGGCGTGTAACGTTGAGTTAATGATGGTGCGGCGTATGTATATGAGAGGGACGGTGAAAAAGTGTGTGAACAAACATAGTAATGGAAATGAGGTATCACGGTGTGGCGAAGCGATACTGATCGGTTGGTATCGGCGGTAAGAATGATGAGTAATGTGTTACGTTAGTGAGTAATGGTATAATAAATAATAGCAAATAATAATAGTAGTGGTATAAAATAGTAATGAGTAAATGTGAGACAATTAGTGTGTAATAGCAAAGTAGCGATGTGATAAACGAATGAAGAATATAAAAAAATTAGATGTATTGGAGTTTCAATAGGATACACAGATAAAAATATAGTACGAGCGGATAAATATGTGGGACGAGGAGTAATATGAGTAAATGGATAAAAGAATGATGGAGGAATGTTGAATTTTCAATGAATGGCAGTATATCCATGGTGGCGCAGTGGTCGGTGCAGGGACAGTGGGTGAGCAGTAGCAGTAGCAGTGGTGGGGGAGTGGTGGTGGTTGGTGATTAAGTGGCGAGTGGTGGTTCTTTCTTTTTTTGTTTTTTGTTTGAGCATGTATAGTAGTTTTTCTTTTTGAAGCGAGGTTGAGTATGAGCGTAATTTTTCTTTTTTTGATTTGGGTTGGTGGTAGCATTTTGGTTTTAAGTATTAAATTAAGAAATGTAGATAAAAGTAATTATAGAGAGCAGAATGAATAGTATTGTAATATGGTTGGCAGTACTAGTAATAGCATTTCGATTGGGCTTATGAGGTGAGCGAGATTATATAGATACAAGTGATAGCAATAAGTCAATTCATAGTATAGTGGAGAATGACTCAGAAGTTAATGAATCAGACATAGAGGAAGCAAATAATCTATTACAGAAACGAATAGACAGATTAAAGTTGAAGCAAGTTACTAATGAAGCAACAGATGAAGTTATTATTAGTAGTAGTGGAATGAGTTTAAGTGATTATTTAAATAAGACTTATTTACGAGGCAATAACGGACGTAAGCGTAAGCGAGAGTTCAATCGTAGAGAAGAAGATATAGCTCGGTTAGAGAGTAGAAAGAATGACCCATTATATGCTAAGGGAGTAGTTAAACATTTAGAACAAGTTGAAAGACGAAAATTAGCTAAAGTGAAACAAACTCAAGCGATACGAAAAGCGTATAATAAGGATAGATATACTAAGATGAGTCCAAACGAGAAACAATTATTGAAGTCGTTAGGAATGACTGAGCAAGAGCTAATTAGTCAAGTTGGATATAACAGTATATTAGATGAAAAGGATAAAGCACGATTATTAAGTGAGGGTTATTTTGGAACAAAGACTATTGATGGTATAGGAGTTAAACAACGTTATACTACATTAGGTGACATACAGATTTTAGAGTTCTTATATAGATTTCAAGTAGCTACTATAAATATATTATCAATTGCTTTAGACAAAGGACGAAGTGCTATTACAGGTCAATTAAATAAAATGTATAACATGGGATTAGTTGAGAAGCTGCCATTAGAGGGTAATTTATATATTTGGGGTTTAACTAAGTTAGGTCAAAGTATAATTACAGATGATGATAGAGCTCCGAAGCGACCAAAGGTTAAGGGTGTTAGTCAATTATTAACAATCAATTATGTAGTAGCATGTTTATATAGTAATAAGGTAAATGCTTTAAATTTAGATGATTTCCCGTATTATGGAAGAGAGTTTCAAGGGAAGATTGTTAGGGGTGAAGATATAATCCCAGAGCGATTTTTTAGAAGTGCTTTATATAAGGAATCGTTTAATTTAACAGGCAAGTATCATATGAAGTCAAGTGTAAATACTCAAGTTTTGGATAAAGGTGAAATATTATGGCGTGAGTGGGAATTGCATGGGAAGAAAGATGTTTCACCCGAGTTAGTTCCTGGTCAAGAATTTCTTTATCTATTATATAGCTCAGAAGCATTTGATAATAGTTATGTGATACCTGATTTAGTAGTTCGTAGACCAAGATTAAGTGATGGTTCACCTCAGAATATTGCTATTGAGGTTGAGAGAGCGAGCAAGAGCGTTGCTGAATATAGGAAGAAGTTGATTGCCTATAAGCAAGATAAGAGAGTATATAGTAAAGTAGTTTATATAACAAGCAATAAGAGTACAGTAGAAAAGATTATCAAAGCTGCTGAGTCTATTGGATTTGAAGATTACGACATAGTACCATTCTTAGATGTGAATGGAAAGAAAGTAAGAGTAGATGACCCATGGGCATTATAAAAGGAGAAGAATATGGCATTACCAAAGTTAGATAGTTTATATAATTCTAGCAATAAGAGTTTATTACCGAATCAGATAGAGACTGATTTTCCCCCTAGTCCAAGTGCGAATGAATTTGGTAATATGATAAATGACTGGACAAATACAGGTTGGATAGGGATGTTCCATTTAGATATGGTGTTAAGTTATGCAATCGAGGAAGGTGCTTCAGATATTCATTTGAATGCTGACAAACCTGTTGCATTTACGGTATTAGGGCAAATAGTTAAGAAGCATGAGTTCCCTATACCAGACAATATTTTAATGGAAGATTTGATGAAAGGGATTTTAAATCACCAAGCGCAAGGTAAGTTTGTTCGTGACTTAGATTATGATGCTTCATATGTAATTAAGAGAGGTCGCTATAAAGGTAGACGATTCCGTGTATCTGTATATAAGAGTTATGGTTCAGATGCTATAGTGTTTCGTACAATTACAGATGAAATTCCGACACCAGACCAATTAAACATTGAGCAAGAAGTTAAGAGTTGGTTTTATCAAACATCCGGTGCAATCTTAATATGTGGGCCAACAGGTAGTGGTAAAGCATTACATATAGATACATTAGTTCCAACACCTACTGGAATGAAGCGAGTAGGGGATATTAAAGTTGGTGATAAGATTTTTGATAAGGATAAGAATATAACTGTAGTATTAGCGATTCATAGTGCTTCAAGAAAAGATGTATTGTATCAAATAACTTTAGACAATGGAGAGAAGTTTAAAGCGAGTGGTCCTCATGAATGGGTAGTACATAATAACAAAGGTTTATTATCATCAGTAACAACAGATGAAATCTTTAATAAATTTGAATATGAGTATTTTATTCCAAAGCTCAACTTTCCGATAAGATTTTACAAAGGTTATACTGTTGAAGAAAGGAATGAGTTATTATATAGCAAAACTGGAAATTCTGAATTGGAAGTTATTATGCTAGATGAGTATGATGATGAAATTGTAGAATTAGCGAACAGTTTGGGTTATTACACATATTATGAACATGACAAGTTAGTAATTAACAAAAACTAAGAAAAACGATTAACAAGAATAGATTAAGATTGAAAAGATAAAAGATAATTACAAAGATTATTTTTGTGTTTGAAGTAGAATAGTGAGAGTCATACTTGTTAATTGGTAATACATTTACGATTACTCGCAATAGTACAACAATGGCTTCCAATTTTAAGAAATCCAGTGCTTAAGCAAGAAAAAATCATTACAATTGAAATGCCAATTGAGCAATATTCGATGATGGTAAAACGTTAGTAATACAAAGGCCATTCCCGAAGATTGTGTAGATTTGAAATTGGATTAACTGGAGCAATGCGACAAAATCCCTGATTATATTTTAATAGGAGAAGTTCGTAATCAATCAGAAGTTAGTGAATTTTTAAGAGCTGCAGAAACTGGACATTTAGCAATGAGTACAATCCATACAGTAAATAATGTAACAACATTAAACCGTATTCGTTCATTATTTAGTGGTGAGGAGCAACGTAGAATTTTAGCTACATTAGGTGATGTTTTGCGTGGAATTGTAAATCAGCAATTAGTAATGGCAAAAGATGGTACTGGAAGATTTGCAGTAAGAGAAGCATTAACAATTGATTATAAGATTAGACGATTGATAGCTGAGGATAATTTCCAAGCTATAAGAGATTATCAAGAAGCGAATGGAAAGACAATGGAGCAACAATTAGCAAAAGCTGTTTTAGCGGATAAATGCACATATGAAGAAGCGAGAAGCAAAGCACCCGACCAAATTTATTTTGACCATGTTTTTGAAGAATATAGCAAGTAAAAGGAATGATTTTTTCATTCCTTTTTTAAGCTGTTTTAAGCTGTTTTACTGGATAGTCGATACATTTATCGAAAGTTGGATTTTACAGAGATAGTGTGCAGTGAGTGACGATATAACATGGTCAAAAATGATTATAAGCAGACAGTTTTTTAACGAAAGTTTTTTGAGTAAAATATAAAAAAAGTTAGTGATATAAAAAGAACAAAAAGGAATAATATAACTATAAAGAAATAGTAATTTATGGCAAAAGAGCTCTAGTAGCTCTTTTTATATATTAAAGAAAAAGGAGTACAAACAAGTGTCATTAAAAGATTTAGGTAATGTAACATATTATAATTTAAATAATGAAATCAATAGACCAATTAACGGTTCTATTATGTTAAATAAAGATAAAGAAGCGTTAAAAAGCATTTTTCAAGGAAAATGTAAGCCAAACTATTTACGATTCGACTCATTACAAGATAAGACTAGATTATTTATTAGAAAATAATTACATTGAAAAAGGATTTTTAAACAAATACTCATATGAATTTGTTATTAAATTGTTTAAATTTGTATATAGTAAAGGATTTTAGATTTAAGTCATTCATGGCTGCATATAAATTTTACAGTCAATATGCAATGAAAACAAATGATAATACTAAGTATCTAGAAAGTTTTGAAGATAGAGTTGCATTTAATGCTTTATATTTTGCTAATGGAGATGAAGAATTAGCATGGAGTTTAGCAGATGAATTGATTAACCAACGTTATCAACCTGCAACACCATCATTTTTAAATGCTGGAAGAGCGAGACGTGGTGAATTTATTTCATGTTTCTTGTTAGATGTAACTGACGACATGAATAGTATTGGTAGAAGTATTAACTCTGCATTACAATTAAGTAAATTAGGTGGTGGAGTTGGAATTAACTTGTCAAACATTCGTGAAGCAGGTGCGAGCATTAAAGGATATGAAGGAGCTGCTTCAGGTGTAGTGCCTATTATGAAAATGTTAGAGGATAGTTTCTCTTATGCCAATCAATTAGGGCAAAGACAAGGTGCTGGTGCAGTTTATTTAAATGTATTCCACCCAGACATTATTGCTTTCCTTTCAACAAAGAAAGAAAATGCTGATGAAAAAATTCGAGTTAAGACTTTGTCATTAGGATTAACAGTACCAGACAAGTTTTATGAATTAGCAAGAAATGATGAAGATATGTATTTATTCAGTCCTTTTGATGTGGAACGTATCTATGGTGTACCATTTGGATATATTGATGTAACTAAAGAATGTGATAACTTAGTTAATAATGACAATATGAAATACAAGATTTAAAAAAGGTAATACGTAACTGA